>Ga0233440_1000037_pt1 | contig 181685 bp, 216 predicted proteins | sample SI_123_September_5_FD_182791 | JGI IMG/M metagenome (GOLD analysis project Ga0233440, IMG submission 182791) | Seawater microbial communities from Saanich Inlet, British Columbia, Canada - SI_123_September2016_120_MG | ecosystem: Environmental > Aquatic > Marine > Inlet | place: Canada... | reverse complement strand
AAGTAGTTGATGAAACTAAAGAAGTAGTTGAGAAAGTAGTTGATGAAACTAAAGAAGTAGTTGAGAAAGTAGTTGATGAAACTAAAGAAGTAGTTGAGAAAGTAGTTGATGAAACTAAAGAAGTAGTTGAGAAAGTAGTTGATGAAACTAAAGAAGTAGTTGAGGAAGTAGTTGATGAAACTAAAGAAGTAGTTGATGAAGTAGTTGATGAAACTAAAGAGAAAGTAGTAAGACCAGTAATAGGGTCAGTAATAGGAACAGTAAAGACAGTGGTAGGGACAGTAAAGAGTACAACATCTAGTATTATTGATACGATTAATCCTTTTAAGAAGATTGATGTAGGCGGTAAAATAGAAGATGTAACATATAATTTCATAGGCAACTTATGGGATAGATGGTATTTAAGTGCAAAAAAGAATACTGCGGTATGGTTTGAGAAAAATAAAAAATATGTGTACTTAATCATATTATTGATTGTACTATTAAAAATCTTCTTCTAATGAATACGATGCAGTAGAGATGTATAAATTTCTAAAAAAGATTATCAAATTTTGTGACAACTTTCCAGAAGTATACATCTATGTATTTACACTTACATATACTTTATACACCTCGTTGACTTAACAAAAGGACTATAAACATGATAAACATGATAAAAAAGATAAAGGCACGGATACTAAGCGAGAGTAATATTATATTTTATTTTTGCGTAGCTCAATGTTTGCTTTATGTAAGTGCTATTTTTACACTAGCATACTTCACACACTAAGGAATAAATATGTTAAAAAAGTTAGACAAGCTGAGATATAAATTACAATCAGGTTTTTTAAAGATATTCGCTCATATAAAAATTCATCCATACCCATTTTGGGTAGTAGTTGAACCAACGACTTTTAAACTAAAAGGCGATTCTTATTATGAAGTGAGAGACATTATTCGAGCAGGAGATATTATTCTCAGAGGTTATGATAAGTACCTTGATGGATATTTTATAGCAGGAAAGTATAGCCATGCGTCGTTATATGTTGGTGGAATCGATGAAAAAATAATACACTCAATGACACCAGATGTACAATATACTGATTTAGTTAGTTTTATGAGAGCCGACAGAGTTGCAGTTATAAGGTTTCCACAACTAAAACACTCAAATATTATGGATATTTTACAAAGAGCTAAAGGAAAAATAGGTGTTCCGTACGATTATGATTTTATCTTTGAAGAAGAAGATGAAGTAAGTAGATTTTTTTCATGTAGTGAATTAATTTATTACATAATGAAGCCTTACCAGTATATAACGAATTGGAAATTAAAAGAAACATCTGTGCTTTTTGGATTAATCAAAAGAGATGTATTTTTTCCCGATGATATTCTACCGACTACAGATAATACAAATGGTAAAGTTATTTGGAGTAAATAAATGTTATTTCGGTATTATAGAGATAAAAAAGAAATTTCAAACGATTTAAAGAATATCGCACAAGAAGATAAATCATATTTAAGAACATTAGATAAAAGAATTTTTATGTTAAAAATTATGTTATCTCAAAATATTTACAGGAGTGAATAGTGATTTATAAAATCAAAAAACACTTAATAGTTGAAAGTTATTTACAAGATTTAATAAATGGTGTATCTAATGAAGAAGCTATTGAAAATAATGGGGAATCATTAGATAATCATTTACAAGATGAAAAGATTCTAGGTCAGCATCAAGAACCTACAAAAGGTTCTAATATTTTAAAATCAAAATATGATGAATTCAATAAAAATTCATTAAGAATCATTAGAGATCAATCTGAACGTTTTGGATTACCTTATGAAAAATCTGTAGATAATTCACATAGATTTATGAAGACTCTTGGAAACATTGAAAATTCAGGAAAGACTGTTGGTGATAATGGTTTTACTAGTGCGAAAGGATTATATCAAAATACTAATGATTCTGTAACTACTGGTATAAATCGAATCAATAGAGATATGCCTAAAATCGCTAGAAATATGGATTGGATAGATGATGCTAAAATTCATAAAGATGCTAATCAATTATCAAGACAACAACAAACTAATTTAACAATGGGTTCACTTGCTGGTCATGGAAATGGTAAGCGATATTTTGATTCTGTTCTAGACGGTGATGTTGATGGTCAAAAGAAAGTATATAATAAGATGCATCATACAAATCCTAATATTTTAACTGCAAGAGTTAGAGATAGAGAATTTGATAAACAATCGATGTAAGTTAATAATTAAAAAGGAATCAAATGGCACAAGGTACTTACGCAGACATTATTTTCTCGAAAGAAAGTAATAAAAAATTAGATAGTATAATAAAAAGTTTTGGTCTTAAAAAAGACTTTACAGATGCATATCATTGTACATTAACATACTCTTCAAAACCTGTTCCTTTTCTAAAGACATCTAAGGGAACAAAACAAGTTGATGGAAAAGCAGAAGATACTATATCAAAGCTTATTAAGATAAAAGGCTTTGGTCATTTTGATACAGATGAAGGAAAGAATCTTCATGTTGTTTTAGAATGTCCTTGGTGTGAAACTCAATTCCAAAGAGCTATTAAATCAGGTGCAACTACGGATTATCCTAATTACACAGCTCATGTTACATTGATGTATAACTGTAAAGGTTTTGATCTAGACTTTAAAAAAAATAAAGATCTTACTAAACCATTTATTGGTAATACTATTGAAATCATTCAAGAACGAATAAGTCCACTTAATGAAGATTGGGTCGAAGATTCTTTAAAAGATGATAAAGACAATAAAGATAATAAGGAAAAGAAATAATGCAAACACTTCAACAAGTATATAAAGAAAAATATTTAAGTGAGTCTAATTTATCCAGAATTGGTAAAAAAGAAAAGGCTTCAAAAGAAACTATCGCTAGACATAGAATGTTAAAAACATCTAGAGATAGAACCAAAGCAAATCAGAAGGGTAAATAATGAAAGTAGAAATAGATAAGAATCCAGTTCTTAAAAAACTTAAAGAAATTAATATGGCAGCTCAAGAAGATCGTAAAGGACCAGAAGCTGAGATGGAAAGAGTTGCAAAGAAAGAAGAGAAGTTCGAAGGAACTAATACTGAATATATGTCATCTATTTATGATACAGATGAATTAAAAGCTCTTGAACGTAAAGGGTCTCATCCTAATACGGCTCCAACTAAAGAACAAGCAGCAGTAGAAGAAGATAAATAAACAAAGGACTATAAATGGCAAAATTAACGACTAAAGAAAAGATTGAAAAATATTTAACCATAGAAGAACATCGTATTGTTGCATATATGGATTTAATTATTAGAATCGATTCAGATGAATTAAAATTGGATGATGAAGAACTTGTTGATGTCTCAGATGAATCATCTGAGACTTTAGTTGGGTCTATCAAAATTCCTGGTATTTTGAATATTGAAGTCCAAGGACAAGATGAACTTCAATTATATTTTCAATTTGATATCAATCTAGTTATACCAGATTTTTATGAAAAAGATGGTAGTGTAACTACATATTATTTTAATAAAGGTGATTTGATATGTTTTGCTAGTACTAAGAGCAATGCTACTGATATTATGGTACTTGATAAACTATTTGAAAATAGAGTTAAATACCTAAGAGGTGATTTACAAAAACATGCGGTTGCAATTTATGATCAACTATTAAGTACTACAAATGTACAAATGCATCATATTGAAACTATATTAACTTTACTTTATGGTGAATATACAGATGAAGGATTTATTCCTACACGTTTAACTTCAAATCAAAAATATACAAAAAGCAATGCTATTTCGACTAAACAATCTGCACATAGATTTAATTCAGGAGTTGGTTATAATTATGGTTATACAAAAGATGCTGTAAGTGATAATATCACACGAACATATGACCCTGAGAAAACCGATCTTGAAAAGATTATTGCAGGTAGATTTGACGAATTAGGTAAATAAGGATAACATCATGAATATTACTAAAGGTACTTTATATACTACAGATGATGCTTCCTTTTTACTATTTGACTTAACAGCTAATGTAGACAATTCATATAATCCTACTTTAATGGAAATTAAAGCACAAGATGTACCAGCAACTGGTAAATTAATTATATGGATTGATGAAGAAAAAACTATGCACGATTTTACATTTAATGGTACTATATTAACTCTATCAAATACTACAGATTTAAACGAACAAACATATACAACTACATACCGCCCGGATCGTAAAATATATGTTAATTATGAAATTATTGAAAAATTTGAACATGTTATAACATATGACACAGTAGTAACGAATTACTTTATTGACGGAGATACTAATAAACCAAGTTCCGTCTCAAATGAAGTCCAGGTGGATACAGCTGTTTCGTATAATGTATTACTTATCAAACATCAACTGCCCAGTGTTGAAAAATCATTCAGTGGTCATATACAAATAAAAGTACCGGCAATTTAAAAATCTAAACAATAAAACTAGGACATAGCTTATGCTATGTCCTTTCTTGTCTCTGGATTCAAAGAATCAATAATAGTATAAAGCTCTTCAAGCTCTTCTTTAAATATCTTAATATAAGCATCAGGATATTTAGCATACCCGTTTCTACCATACTTATCAATCATATGAAGTTCAGTCTGGTTATGATCACCCTTAGCATATTTTAAAGCTCTATTATAAATATCTTTATAGTTTGGAACTCCTCTATCTGCAGCACTAATGATCTCACTTAGTTTAGAAGTAAAATCGCCTGTATATGATGCTCTATGCTCAAATACAGCGCAAGCGATGATACCTTTACCCTCGTCGCTTATCGTCTCAAATATAGCACTCTTTGTATTCATAATGTAGCTATATGCTAATTTATGATGGTTCTTTCTTCCTAACTCATCTGAATAAATATCATGAGCATAACTTGCTAATATTATATACTCTTCACTATATAAATCTCCAAGCTTCTTATTAATTGTTAATGCTAAATCACATACATCATCAGCGTGACTAATTTGATGAGCGTCATCATTACTTAAATAAAACTCCTTAAAAAACTCTCTTACTGTATATTTACTAAGTTCGTTCATTGTATTCCTTTAAATTAAAAAGCTAATAATCTATTTAAGATTATTGCTTTCTTGCGTATGAGATGCGATTAGCATCTCTTGGTTCTCTGCTAATTTTACTAGCCTATCAATTTCTTCTTGTGACATATTAATGTCCTCCTTTGTTTTTCTAATACATTAATTTCTATGGTAACTATTTGTACTTCTCAAAGTTCAAAATGAGTTAATATAGAAATATCTAACAATTTCCCTACAGAATGATCTTTAAAGATCATTTCATAAAAAAACTGCGATCTTTGTGGATCGAAAAACTTACCATAGAAATCTTTTCTTTTATTTCTATGGTAAGTTTTTAAATGATCTTAAAAGATCGTTATCTAAAAAGATAATTGCTATATTTTTTAGAATATATACTCTGCAAAGTTCTTTCTTGTAATGATATTATGACTCATTTATTAACATATTTATTTCTATGATACCTACTTTAAGTCCTCAGAAAAAAATAAAATACAATTAATCTTTCATCGTATTTATTATCCAGGAAGTCTTTTTTACTCATATCTAATTTCGACAATGTTATTACTTCCTTACTATATTTATTTCTATGGTAACTATGTGTATTTCTCAGAGAAGAATTCATAGGAATTCTTAAAATGATCCAATTAGATCGAAAAAATTACCATAGAAATAATATAGAAAGGAATGTCGATGGATATAATTCATAAGCACGAGTGGGAATATATCAAACAACAACCTCCTTTTTGGAACAAGTATGATAAATCTATTCCTATGGAAGAACGAGATTTATCAGTATTAGATTTAGGACATGCAGTTGTTCTACCAAAATTCTTCATACAAAATAACTACGAAGATTTAGCAATTCATCAAATAGGTGATGATATTATAAAGAGACAAGCTCAAGTCAATAATCAAGAATATACTAAAATAACATATGATGTAAAATTTGAACCTAGACCTGAACAACAAATAGTATTTGATACTTTTTTAGATATATTTAAAAAAACAGGTAAAATAAATGGAATATTACAAGCACGACCAGGTGTAGGAAAAACATTTATGAGTATCAAATTATCAAGTATAATTGGTTATAAAACTCTTTGTATTGTACCAAATTCTATTTTAGAAGATCAATGGGTAGATGAAATTTCAAATTTTACAGGATTATCTAAAGATAAAATAGGTATTATTCAAGGAAGTGATATTGCTAAAATTGAAAAAAATAACATATTAGATAATGATATTATAGTTGTGAAAATACAAACATTACTATCGCAATTAAAAAGAATAAATTTAATAGAATTAGAAGAATTTTATTCACGAATTGGTCTTGTTTTTTATGATGAGTGTCATCAAAGTGGAGCAGCTGAATCATATGCTAAAACAGCAATTATTTTTAAGACTGATAATATTATAGGGTTGAGTGCAACACCTTTCGTAAAAGGTATTAACGACTTTTTGATGACAAATTCGGTTGGAGAAGTGCTAGTTGATTTAGATCACCAAAATTTGATTCCTACTGTAACTTTGCATAATATATATGTTGATTTCACACCTCAAGAAATACAAAGATTAACTTACGCAAAAACTGATTATATACGATTTCTTGCAACACATAATATGATTTTGGAAAGTAAAGATGATTATTTAAAGCATATCGCCGATTGGGTGGAATATAGGCATAAAACAGATCATATAACAGCGGTCCTATTTGCTACAAATAAAATGGTTTTTAAAATGGAAAAAATATTAAGAGATAGAGGTTATGATGTTGGAGTAATAACAGGTTCAACTAATAAGAAACTTGATATATCAAAAGAGTATTTGACTATTGATCAAGTACAAATATTTTATGATAATTATTTTAAAGTCTTTCCTAAACGTAAGAAGTGTCCCACTTTAAAACCTTTTAAAGAAGATGCCCGAATGTATAGTTTAACTAAACCTATATTAAAAGATTTAGTTACAATACAAAATGAACTACCAGCACTTGAATTGAAGACCTCATGGACAGTTGTTGATAATATGACTGACCGTGAGATAATGAGTTCTAAAGATATTGTGATTAGTAATTTTAAAATGCTGACAACAGGATATTCAAGAAGCGAGTTAACAAATATTTTAGTATGTACACCTTTAGTTGGAGCAATACCATCTATTCAAGTTACGGGAAGAATAACTAGAATGTGTAAAGAAAAAAATCAAGATATACATTCTCAATTTTTCTTCACAAATTTATATTTCAAATTCTTTCCTGAGATGCATTTTACTTTAATTAATAATTTAAAGAAAAGTTACAGTACAGCTAAATTTAATTTTGAAGGTTTTGATTTTGAGAAGAAAGAGAAGGAGGTACCTAAGCATGTTTCCCTTGCTCCTGTATAACATCAAAACTGATATTAGTATTTTTCTATTTAGATTAAAATTACATTATCATGTATATCGATACATAAGTTCAGTTCAAGCAAAAACATTTAACATTATTTTACAACTAAATGGTTCCATGAATGGTCTTAGAAGATACTCTATTGATAAAATAGTAAACAATATTATGCTTTTACAAGAGCTTTTAATTGATAAGGATGGTAATTCATTATCCTATTATAAGATACAAAAAGTAAGAGTAGTAACGAATTATATAATTAGTCGTAATAGTTTCATCTCAGATGGATTTGATATGGATAGATCAAATACTGAACAGATTAAAAGTATTATATATGAAATAGTTGATACATTATTAGTTGATAATTATCTAAATGAAAAAGAAATTCGAGCTATAATAAATAAGCATCGGATTCAACTTAAATATAAAAGGAAATAAAATGTCAGAAAACAACGAAGTAGATGCAGTAGATGCAGTAGATGCAGTAGATGCAGTAGATGCAGATCAGAGAGAACCAACAGAACAAGAACTAGCACAAAGTGCTATTCTTATGAAAGTAATGGAAGATCGTAAAGCAATTGCTGATAAATTAAATGGTAATCTAATTTTTGATTCATTCATTACAATTGTACAAAGAGCAGAAACACATTCAATACTAAGTGGTGTAGATTTCTATATCACTACAGTTGAAAATGGCGTAGCATTCTTTAATGAAGAAGATTATGGTAAACTAGTTGAAAAAACTATATTTGATTTACGTAAATATCTTGCTACCCAAAATCTAACAGATGCTCAAGTAGAAGATGAAGTTGATAAGTATAGTGCTAATTTAGTTATTCATTATGTTGATTTTAAATCATTTAGTGAAGAGAAAGTTGCAGAAGTACGCCAAAGATTTGGTGCTCCGATGGAACAAGCTGAAACAGCAAATGGATAAATAAATGAATTTTAAGATATTATATAATGAAAAAGGTACTATGTTAAAAAGAAATCTTTTTTTAAACAAAGACTCAGAAATTATAAATATCTTAGATATAATTTTTAAAGATTCTGTTTACGCGAGAGAACAGTGTAATATAAAATATGCTTTATTATTATATCCTTTTAAGCATGAAGATAAAATTTGTAAACATGAAAATTGCAATAATAAAGTATCCATTAATAAAGGGTCTAATAAAAAAAATAATTATTGTTCTAATAAATGCGCATCATCTTCATCAAAAACAATTAAAAAAAGAAAAAATACTTGTATTAAACAATATGGTTTTGATAATCCTTTAAAAGTTAAAGAATTTAAAGATAAATCAATTTGCACAATGTTAGAAAAATACAATTCAAAAAATGCTATGCAAGTTAAAAAATTTAATGATAAAATGCATTTAACTATGAAAAATAGATATGGTCATTCACATGCATTACAAATTAAAGAATTTAAAGATAAAATAGACTATGTTGAAAACTCTAATAGTTTTGTAATAAATCAAAATAAACAATTTATTATTGATAATTTTATTAAAAATGATAAATTTTTAATATTTAAGTTTACAAAATATTTTAATGTATCAAATTCAACCGCTTATTTAACATTAAAATATTTTGATATAGTAACTTCAAAAATTGGTGTATCAGAAAAAGAAATTTATATAAGACGACAAATTAACCATAAATTAATTATAAATTCAAAAAAGATAATACAACCATATGAATTAGATATTTATATAGAAAAATTAAAAGTAGCTATTGAATATAACGGTATGTATTGGCATAGACATCAAGAGAATTCTGATAAATTTAGACATCAAAAAAAATCATTAATGTGTAAAGAATTAGGTATTCAACTATTTCATATTTATGAAGATCTTAACGAATCTTTAGTTATAGATATTGTAAATTCATTAAATGATGAAATAGTATTTGACTGTAGTGAAACGGATGAAATAATAATTGATTTAGATTATGATAATGGTTTATGGTTAGAGAATGATTATGACTTGGTTGAAATATTAGAACCGGAATTAATAAAAAATACAAAATATCCAATATATAATTCAGGATATTTAAAATATAAAAGGAAAAATAAATGAATAAAATTTCAATCGATATTGGATATAGTTCAAGTAAAATTATGTTCAATTCACAATATTATAAAGTACCAACTGCTATTAGCTTTGCTAATGACTGTGGTATCGAATTTGGTGAGTCTGCTATTTATGACTTTGAAGGTGAAAAATACTATGTTGGTGAACTGGCTACGGATGAGGCTTTCACAACAACCGATTACAAGTTCCTAATTAAATTTGCTCCATTAATTGTATTCCATATTTTTAAGAAGCTTGGAATTACTGGAGATATTTCTTTAAATACTGGTCTAGCTTTAACTGATTGGTCTAAGCGCGAAGAATTTAAAGAACGTTTAAATTTCTTAAAAGTTAATAATGAAACAGTAGCTACTGGTGTTAATGTTGTTGGACCTCAAGGTTCAGGTGCATATAATGCTTATATTGTTCAAAATGAATTAACTCAAACTCCACCAAAATCTTTATGTGTTATTGATATTGGTTATAGAACAATTAACTTTCTTTATTATGAAAGAGGTGAAGCTATTCAAACTAAAATGAAAGGGTTTCCTGGACATGGCGTTGTTTCAATTATGAAAACTTTCTCTAATTATTTGGAAAGTGCTTATGGTATGCCGTTTTCAGAGCAAGAAGCTTTAAAAATTTTCATGGATAAAGAATTTTCTTTAGGTGGAACACCACAAGAAGATATCCCTAAAGTAATTGCGGATTTAAAAAATAAATTTGTACAAAAACTTATGAATTCGGTACTTGTTTCAGAAAAGAAAACTTTAATGATGGCTGAGAAAGTTTTAATTGCTGGAGGAGGAGCTTATTATATTCAAGATGTTCCAATGCCACCAAACACTGTATATAATTCAGATCCGAAGGAATTCAGTAACGTATACGGGTACTCTTTAATTGGCTAACAAAAATAGTTTTGTAATTTAATATTAGTTTATAATGACTTAATCTTTTAGGCTATTAATAAATAGCTATAGGGAAAAAGAATATGGATAAAAATATAAAATGTTTATTTTATGAAAATGGTACAATGTTAAAAGGACTTAGAAACAATAAATCAGAAGAAGTAAAAAAAGCTATAAAATATGTATATGAATTAACAAAAGATTATATACAGGTTTTAGATGAAGCTTCTGATTTATCCACTCGAATAAAAAGTGTTAAAGATAACATGTTAGATTTTAAATGTTGTGAAAAGAATTGTAATAATCAAAAAAAATTTTATAGATCATCATATAAATGGTCAAATTACTGTGGGAAAAAATGCGCTACGCCATCAGCTATTAAAAATGGTCAGAAAACAATGATGAAAAAGTATGGAACATCAAGTTATATGAATACAAAAGAATTTAGAAAGTTTGCAATTGATAATAATAAAAGTTTAGATCATATTACAAATATTGATAAATTTTATAATAAAAAATTTATCAATAATAAATTTATAGACAAAGATACTTTATTTTTTAATGTACAAGCGTTCAAAGAGTTTTTTAATTGTAATCAAACAACAGCTAATAAAAAAATTAGAGATTTGAATATAAAATTTAAAGTGAATAAACATGGTTTTGATCAGAATAAACATGCAATTCTTTACTATATATGCATAGATGAAAAATATTATAAAATTGGAATAACAAATAATGATGTTAGACACAGATTCAGAGATGAAAAAAGAAAAAGAATTCGTATTGTAGAAGAAACTCATTTTATTATCGGTCAATATGCGTACGAAGAAGAACAGAAAATACTAAAAAAATATAAAAAATATTTAACAGATGATAAAGTATTTCAAAAAAGTTTTGGAAATACTGAAATATTTAATATAGATATATTAGAATTGGATATGATCATAGATAAGGAATTAAAATGAATATTAAAAATTATGGTACTCTTTAATTGGCTAACAAAAATACGTTAAAACAAGAAGATGTTATAAATAAAGCAAATCATATACATAATTATGTATATGATTATACAAAATTTATATACAAATCCGCACATATAAAAAGTATAATAATTTGTAAAATACACGGTGAATTTCTCCAAAAACCAACTGTACATATTAATAGAAAATGCGGATGTCCAAAATGTGGTGGTGTATTAACAACTGAGGAGTTTATCATTAAAAGCAATATTATTCATAATAATAAATACAATTATTCAAAAACTATATATTTAAAAGGCACAATTAATGTTATTATTATATGTCCTATTCATGGTGAATTTCTTCAAAAACCAAAAAATCATATACAATCATGTGGCTGCACAAAATGTAGTTCATCTAAAGGTGAGTTAGCAATAATAAAAAAATTAGATGAATTAAAGATAGATTATTTAATTCAGTATAAATTTAAAGATTGTTGTAATTTAAACACTAAAAGAAAATTGCCTTTTGATTTTTATTTACCAGAATTAAATATTTGTATAGAATATGATGGTATTCAACATTTTAAACCATCCTCAAAATTTGGTGGTTTACTTGAATTTGAAAAAATTAAAATTCGAGATAAAATTAAAACTCAATATTGTATAGACAATAATATAAAATTATATAGAATTAGATATGATCAAAAAATAGATAAGGAATTAGAATGGATATTAATAATTTAGGAGCCTCGACTCCTCAGCAGCCACCTTATGTGGCTCCTCAACCTCAGCAGCCTCAGCAACCTCAGCAATATAGTAATGAAGCGGCAATGACAACAACAGCGGGAAATGAAACAGCAACTCAAATCACGCTAAGTCTTGATAATGAAGCATTTAAGATTCTTACAGAAGCAAGTGGATTACATGCAGAAAGTATTGTAAATCTTGGAATTAAATTATTTGCTAAGACTAATATTTATAAAGAGTTTATGCTTAAACCTGATTTTAAAACACTTACGCCGGAAACAGAAGATTTAATAACTGCTGTTGATATTTCAGTATCTCCTGCTGCTGAACCGGTTCAATCATCAACGACTAAATCTGCATCAACGACTGCTCCTGCTGCTCCTGCTGCTGGTGGATTCGCAAGTTGGTAATATGAAAATTAAATTTTTAGGAAGTGGTAGTGCTTTTGTAAATCATGAAGAGAATTTTCAAAGTAATATTTTAATTTCAGAAGGTACATCAAATCTTCTTTATGATTGTGGAACTACTATTAATGATGCATTGCTTTTTAATAGTGTTTCATTGCAAGATATTACTGATATTTATATTAGTCATTTGCATGCTGATCATGCCGGTGGTGTTGAATTTGTAGCGTTTAAAACATACTTTGATGGTTTTCCATTTGGTCAACACAAACCTAGAATGATAGCACATGATGATATCATTAAAAATGGTTGGGAATGTACTTGGAAAGGTGGTCTTGGAGCAATTCATGGTCAAAAGATGGAATTATCAAATTATTTTGATATAACTTCTCATACTGATAATGGTATCTTCTTTTTTGAAGGAATTGAATTCTCGCCTGAATTGTCTACTCATGTAAATAATGGTGAAAATGATGTACCAAGTTTTGGTTTATCATGGGAATACAATGAACATAGTGTATTCATATCTGGTGATTGTAAATTACCTGAGAGTTTTACACAATATGAAACAAGTACTATAATTTTTCATGATTGTGAATTTGCAGAGTATCTTGGTTCAGTTCATACGCAATTTCATGAACTTAAAGAGTTACCAGATGAAGTTAAAGCTAAAATGTGGTTATACCACTATGCTTTAAATGATAAACATATTTGGGAATATGAAACCTTAGCGGAAGAAGCTGGCTTTGCTGGTATTGTTCGTAGAGGTCAAGAATTTAATTTAGGTCTAATAGAATAGCTTAGCTATTCTATTCTTGTGTTTGGTTTCATGTGAACAAATATATCTACATATATTAAAATAAGGATATAAAATGAAAAAGATAGATGGTGTAATATGTATTAATGAAGGAGGAAGTCTTGTATAATTTTGGAAGAAAAAGTTTAGATGCACTAGAAACGTGTCATAGTGATATTCAAATGATTTTAAATGAATTAATAAAATTTTACGATTTTAGTGTGCTTGAAGGGCTAAGAACTACTGATAGACAACAAGAGTTATTTAAAGAAGGTCGTTCAAAACTTGATGGTATTAATAAATTAAGTAAACATCAAAGTACTGATGGTATTTCAATGGCAGTAGACATTATGCCATATAAAAAAGGCACAAATGCTTTTTCAAATAACGAAAAAGATAATCGCAGATTTTATACAATGATGGGTATGGTTAAAGCTATTAGTGTTAAGCTTCTTGAAGAAGGTCTTACAACACATATAGTTAGATTTGGTTTAGATTGGGATGGTGATGATACTTATACTGATCAAAAATTTGACGATCTTCCACATTTAGAGTTAATTTTACCTTAAACACTTAAAGGTATAATATAATAGGTGTTTACTTGGTAGTTATATAGCTATGAAAATTACTCTATTAGAATAGTGTAAACGATCTTTCTCGCTAATAAATAGTTACCATAGAAATTATTAATATAATAAACATATTTAAAATAATTTTAAAAATAACTATTTTTATCTTAAAAGATAAAAATAGTTATCATAGAAATTATAAGTAAATAACATAGATAAGACAATTGCTTTATATTCTTAATGAAGAGTATACAGCAGTCGTTTTTCGCGACTACTGATAGTACTTAGGTACAAGCTCAGTGCAAATAATGAAATGTTTTTCTCCTTGTATTTTGTGGCTCCTGTGTTATGTGTTTTTGCTCATACAGTACATTTTTGTACTGAGACTCCTTTGTTAAAAGAAATTTGATTGGTCATCAAATTTCTTCCTCTATTTAAATAGAGTATTATATTCCTGGTCCTCTCTTACCAGGAATATATGTTTTTTGAAATGTTATTCTTAAAGAATAACATTTGAGGAAACTCAGACTAAAAAAATTTTAAGGAATTAAAAATGACAGAAAAAGAAGTAATTGTAGAATTTGCAACTCGTATGGGCTATGAAGGTTCAGCAGCGGAAATCGATCGTACAGCGCGTAAAGCAATTGATACGTATACAAGTTTAGTAGTTGATACTGCTATGGCAAATGGTAAGTGTTCATTCGGAAAAGTTGGAACATTTAAATGTAATGATGTAAAAGCAGTACCTGCTCGTACAGGCGTTAAGAATTCACTAACTGGTGGAATTGCAGATCATGCAGCAAAACCAGCTCGTAAGAAACTAGCATTTAGTCTTTCTAAATCAGGTAAGCTTATTGGTGCATAATTATGCACTTGGTTGATATAAATGAATCTGCTGAAATAATGGCAGATTTATCAAGTAAGGTTGCTACAAATTCAATTGGACGTATCGGAATCATTTCTGGTACTAAAACATTTGAATGGGGGCAACTCTTATGATGGTACATGGGGGTTAATGTTTGTTATAAGAAAGTATCCAGCTATGCTAAATGAGTAGCATAGGATACTTTCTTATAACAAATAATCATATTAAATTAAGGATTATAAATGAACTTACGCGAAACGAAGGGTACACCTTTAACACATGTTGAAAGGGATCAAAATTTTAAAGATTTAGAAGGCGGCCATTATTTATTTAATGGTGCTACAATAAGCATACCTCACGATTTTACAGAGAATAAATATTTGAATGTTCAAATGTTATTAAGTCCGAAACTTGATGATCCTGAAGCGAATCTATTTAATGATTTTACAACACCTATAGCTTTAAGTGTTCCTATTCCAAGTGACTTCCAAGATAATTGGACAGTAAATTTTGTACAAGCATCAACTTTTGCATATACTGACTATGAAGGCAGTAGCAATGTTTATGAGGCTGATGTTAGAATTCGTATTGATGTAACTAGAACAGGAGACACTTTAGGCTTTGATTTTGATATCGTAGCTATGGCATATGCTGCTGGTTATTTTAATGGGCCATGGTTTAGTGTAGCTGCTCCAGCAGAAGTTATTATCAAATCTCAAAAAACTATTCAAAATTTATTATTTGCTGATTTTCACAATGTTGATAGTAATGTTTCAAACTAGATGCAACTAATTCATCAGATATGGATTGGTGATGAAATTCCTAAGGAACTATATCAAAAAACTATTGAACTTAAACAAATGAATCCAGAATTTAAATATAAACTTTGGGGAAATGAAGCTTTAGAACAATACAATTTAGATAATATTCCTAGCAATATTTCTAAAGCATTTATTGTTGATATATTAAGACTTAAAATATTACATGATTATGGTGGAATTTATATTGATGTTGATTATGAATCTATATTACCTTTGTCTGAATTAGGTTCATTATTAGATGCTGATTTAGCAATATATACTTTTGACACAAATAATCCATTGATGATTAAATACTCAAATGGTTTTATGATTGCTACTGTTAATTATGATTTTTCAGAACTAATAGACTCTTATGATATACTTTTAAATCAACCAATAATCTGGAATCTCAGAAAATTTTTAAAGAATAGAAATTTTGTTGAGATTCCAGAAAGTCTTGTTGGTGAAGAAGGTTCAATATTAAAAGATTTAAAATTACGGAGTTGGGATGCATCGGTTATTAGTAGGCGAGCAAGAAATAAAAGAAATATGAATATATGAATATATTGAGTTCACAGCATAAAAAATTTAATAATATATAAAAATTGCTTTTATAAACTTTTACTCGAACCAATTAGATTCAAATAGTTGGTAGGACTGCATAATTAAAAATGCTCTATATAGAAATTATGAGACTGTAGGCGAATTGGTTAAGCCACCATCCTTTCACGATGGATATCGCGAGTTCAAACCTCGTCAGTCTCTCCATATAAATACATTTAAACCCATACTTGTCTAAAAAGAAAGTAGTTCGATCCTACAGGAATCCAAGATAATTTCAAGGATGCCATGTTGACTGCTAGTGGAAAAAAAGTCATTGCATGTATGTGTTTAAACGGGTTTATAAGTTATAATCAAAATATTTATATAAATATTAATAAGCGAATGATTTATCTACTGCAGGATATCATTTGTAGCTAAACGGAAGATATAATGTCTCCAGCGAATAAGGGAAAGTAATTTCTCCTCTAGACTCGGAATTAATATTTATATAAATATTTTAAAGGAATCATATGAAAGTAAATAAATTCAATGCGTCTTGGCAAATCGTGAGATTAAATGTCAAAGCCGAAAAAGATGTTATTCTTAAGATCAAAGGCGTAATGGATTATTATAAAGCTAATAAAACTGTTAGTGATCTTAATAGAGTTCTTAACTGGTTAAGAATGACTAAACTTCCATATAAGGTATCTCCTGCTAAACAAGCTATGTTTGATAATGCTATCAAACAAATTGTAGGTGATAAACCTACTAAGTTTGATAATGATTCTAATGTTGATGATTTAACTGTTGATGAAACTAAGAGACTTTTAAAAGATTTAAAAGCAAGAAAATATGATTTCCAAATGCGTGGTAAAATCCCTAAAGATCATGTTGAATTTGTAGAACTTCTTGAAAAGGATTAAAGATGTTATTAGAAGAAGTAGAGAATTTTGCAAACGATGAAACTGTTTGCAAATTTTGTAAAGGAACTGGATATCATCCTAATCCAACTGATAAAGAACGTGAAAATAGAGATCCACGTGAACCAATAGAATGTCCATATTGTTTTTGTAATGGTATTGTTGATTCTAGTAGATAGATTATTATAAAAAGTAAAAATAATGTGTAAAACACCAGAACAAAAAGAGAAATATAAAGAATATAATAGAAATTACAATAAAGAAAAATGGGCAAAGATAATGATAAGTATTATGCTGATGCTATTTGCGTAGCATGTGAAAAAGAAATTCGCTATAAAAAAACAAATATTACAAAATCAGGTTTAAGATATTGTAATAATCAATGTCAAATGGATTATAAAGCTAGTGTTTATATCACTAAATGGTTATCTGGAGAAGAAGATGGTCTTCAGAAAAAGAATAAAATAACCAGAACAAGTAACCATATTGTAACATATATGCGGAAAGAAGAAACTTGTTGTCAAATTTGTAAATTATCTGAATGGAATGGATTACCTGTTCCAATGGAAATGGATCATATAGATGGTGATGCTTTAAATAATAAGCGAAATAATTTAAGAATGTTGTGTCGAAATTGTCATGCACAAACTGATACATTTGGAAGTAGAAATAAAAATTCAACCAGAATTGGTTCTAGACAATTATTAAAAATAGAAAATGAAATATTAAAAAATGAAATACAAGCATTAAAGAAATAATATATAGATTAGCTGCTAATCTATATATTTTGAACAATTTCTCCACATTGCAGTCTTGTTTGTTTACAATCAACACTCCAACTTCCGGCACCCCGTAAATGCCGTTATATGTGTAATTAAGCTAATTAAAGCGAATATAACACTTTAATTACATATATAACGGCAATTAAAATATTCGTTTCAGAAACGAATAAAAGGAAAATAATGTATATTAATAAAATGAAAATTTTAGTTAAGTATGCCTTAGAATTAGACATCGAAAGTATTAATACTTTCGATGGATATAAAGGTGGTGATATAATTAGTTTTAAGTCACCAAATATTGATCACTTAAAAAGATTAAAAAGATACTGTCATGGTATTAATATAGATACTAATATTAAAAAAGATAAAAATTCTGATTTTGCTACTATATTTTGCGCATTTGGAAATGATATAACTTTAGATTTAAATGATGATTTAAATGATTTTAAATCATATAGTCTTAAATAAGTAAAGTTAAAAACGAGATCAAATAAGAATCATCTATTAAACCCTTAATAAAAAGTTTAATAGATGATTCTTGATGCAAAAAGTAAAGAATTAAAAAGAGAGTGCTATGTATAATAAAGATATGAAATCATTAATTAAGTATGCTATCGAATTGGATATATTTAATATTAAAACATTTACGGGTTATAACGGTGGTGATATATTATCACTAAAAACAAGAAATAAGCAGACAACAATACAAATTAAGAACTATTGTCATAAATTATTAATCACAACAAACATTAAAGATAAAAATAATGAATATGAGGTATTTTGTGAATTTGGCAAAGACAGGTACTCAACAAATTATTTAGATAGTGGTATAAACGAAGGTATATATTACTTAAAATAAAAGGAGAAACTATGGTAAATTGTTTTGAGACACTCAGCAGATTTAACCCTGTTCGGTATATTAGACATCTATTCTGTCCTAGACATTGTAATGTATTTTCTCATGACTCATCAGATATTGATATAGCGTTTCAATATAAAGATATATTCAATCATAATTATTGTATATCAAAAACAGATATTGCAGGGGTAATAACGTATGCAAATGCTGAATTTCTTAGAGTTTATAATTTAACACTTGGTGAGGTTATAGGTAAGACTCATGCTATAATCAAAGATAATGATACTGATCCTATTATTTATAAAGATATGTGGAGAACTATATCATCTGGTAAAATATGGAAAGGTAATATTAGTTATAAAACTAAGTTCAATGAAACAAAATGGAGTGTTTTATCAATTTTTCCAATTATAAAAAATAATAAAATATTTGAATTTTTAGCTCTTCGTCAAGATATAACAGAACTTATTGATCTTCGTCAAGAAATTGAAGAATCACAAAGAGAACTTATTATCAACTTGAGTTCTATTATTGAAGGAAAAGATACTGATTTAAAACATCATGTTGCAAGAGTTGCTGAGTATTCATATATTTTAGCAAGAGCTTATGGATTATCAGAGGAACGTAGCAAGTTGATTAAGTATGCTGCTCCTATGCATGATGCAGGTAAAATAGGAATAGATGATAATATTTTACATGCACCACGAAAATTAACAATAGATGAATTTGAAATAATGAAAGATCATACGAAACTTGGTCATGACATATTTAAACATTCAGAATTGTCAGTATTAAAAACAGCTGGACTTATTAGTTATCATCATCATGAAAAATGGAATGGTACAGGTTATCCAAATAAACTTAAAGAAGAAAGTATAAGTATAGAAGGACGAGTGGTAGCAATTGCTGATGTATATGATGCTTTAAGTTCAATTCGACCTTATAAAAATGCTTGGTTGGAATCAGAAATAGATACATATTTTAAAGAAGAATCTGGAGTATCATTTGATCCTGATTTAATTGAATTATATTTTAACAATAAATATAAGTTCGAGCAAATTAAAGAAACAATCAAATAAAAATAGTCAGTAGCAATTGCTACTGACTATTCTTGTGTGTGATTTCATAATCGAAATCACCTTTCACATCTATTAATGACATAACCATATTTGTTCTGATTATATCTAAGTCTAAATCTGAGTTACCAAATTGGGCAACTCTTTTGCCGTTTGATGCTGTTACATCAATTGTGGCATCTATGCCACAATCATTTATTTCTAGTATCTTTTTAGATACTTCTGTTATTAATCTTACTTTAGTCATTGTGACCCCTTTCTGTTCGATTTAATATATATATTTCTATGGTAACTTACTTAATTACTCAAGCCTAAAAACCTTCCCATGAACAAATAATTGGTCGCAAAGTTTTGAGACACGTTCTAGGCCATAAAATAAAAACGTACGGCTTTGTGAGAACTTTGGCTGAAAAAATGTTAGTCCTACGGAAGTAGGACAATTCTTGTCCTTGAAATCAAAGAATAGAATTTAATCTATTCTTGAATATGCTTCTACATATTCGAAGTGATAACTTATATCATCACCAACTGTTTTCTTTTCTAAATAAGTTGTCCCTATTTTTTTACCTAGACATATAATGTCTATGTATCTTACTCCTGTAACATTTTTACTGTATTCACGAGTTATGAGTGTTGAACACTCTCCTATTTTTGCAACTATTTTGTTGCTTCTTCTTAGTGGTAACACTAGATTACCGTTATGCTCTATTACTTTTAAATAGGCTTCTTTTGTTAAATTATTTAGCATCTTAATGCTCCTTTGATTTTTATTGATATATTTATTTCTATGGTAACTATTTGTACTTCTCTAACAAATAATTATAAAAAGGAGACTAATGTTAGCCAATAATTTAGCCGCGTGTAATAGTTATGATCAAGGAAATGTTATATGTGAAAAATGTTATAGAAATATAGGATTCTTTTCTAAGACTCAAACCTTATGGGAAAAGTTTAATAAAGTTAATAATGTTTGTGTTGGATTCATTAATCGTAATGAATTTAACAAAGAACTTATGTTTATCAATAAAGATAAATTAAGTTAATATAGAAATTATAATAAAACCAAAGGAAGAAATATGACGAAAATATACGAAGGCGCAGGTGAATATACTGTTCATTTAGAAAGTGGTAGAGTTGTAATGCTAAACGAAGCAGAACTAGAAGAGATTGCTGGTTACAAAGTAACTAGAGAAGAGTATAATTTACAAGTTTTAGCAATTTCAGATATAGCTGATGAATTAGAAGATGTATGCCCTGGTATTAAAGAAATGAAAGAAACCATTAATTACATAGATTCAACTAATTTGGATGACGCACAAAAGTCAGCACATAAGTCAGTACTCACTGAGATACAAACAATTACTGATCATTTAGATACAGTAAGAGAAACTATTCAAGTTGCAGTAAGACAATCCTCGAGCGTTTAAAAATGGAATCTTCAAAGAAGTATCTAATGATACATCAATGGAGGGATGACTATTTTAAACTAAAATTGGATGATTATATTTTAACATTTGATGATGGTCTTTATGGTCAAATAGAACCTATTTTTAAAATCTGTAATATATATCCTGATATAGAGATTCGATATTATGTATCAACAGGTATTATTAATACTGATGATAATAGAAACTATGAAGAATGTTCAATTGCTCATGATAATTTCTTTTCCAATGGTGATTTATCAAATTATGTTTCATATGACGATCTAATATCATTATCAAAACTAAAGCAAGTTAATATAGGATTACATGGTCATAATCATTTAAGGTTAGAAAATCTTATTAAAAATAAAAGTTTAAAAGATTACTTTAAAATTATAGAAAAAGACATTGAAGAAATGTTATTTAGATATATTGACATGTACCAAAATCGTATTATTAAAGCTGGTGATATACATTATTGTACACCATATAATTACACAAGTGATTTATATAATGCTTTACTAAGAAAAAGATTTAATGAATATTTTCCAGATGCTGATTTAAATATTGTTGGTAATGGTAGAGAAGATATAGATCAGCTTTTAAAGTTAATATAGAAATATCCCTAGGAATTATAATGAAAGTTGAAGCGGTAGATGAGTTAGTAAGAATAAAAAAGTTGGTGCAGGATCTAAAAGAGAATGCTGGTATAGTTGATGTATTAGACTTATTAAATAATGAGATTCGCAAAGAGCTGAAGTTAGCTGCTGATAAATCCCCTAGATATTGGGGTTAAAAATGGTAGAGAAATTAAAAGTTGAAAATGTAGTTCATGGCATATTTGAATTACAAGATGACTTTACTATGTGTACTATTGCACAAACAGAAGTAAATGGTTTTCCAACAACAGAGAAAATTAATTGCGAAGATTGTATAAGAGTAATACGATTTTATAAAAGTGTATCACCTAAAGAGATAAAAAAATAAAAGGTTTATTATGACAAATGAAAAAGATATACGAGAAGCTCTTCGTAAATTATATTTAGAAAAATATCCTGATAGTTTTATTCGTGATGAATACACTCATGTCACCTTATCCACAAGAAACGATTTGTTTCTTGTGGATAACTCTTGTATCATTAGTTTTGAAATTAAAAGTAATGGTGATAATCTTAAGAAGCTTCGAGCTCAACATACAGATTATCAAACATATAGTTCTGAAGTTGTTATAGCAATTGATGTAAAACATTTTAAAAAATTATGTAGAGATTTTCTAGATTTAGTTGAAAATATTAATACAACTGTCTATGTGTATAATAATAATATTTTAGAAGAATATTGTATAGGACAACAAAAACCATTTCCTAATGTATTTGATTTATTATGGAGTTCAGAGCTTCTTTTATTTCGTCAAGGAATAAAGAGACAAAGTTCAAAACATTTTAAAAGTATATATGGTAAAAGTCATCGAGACTCTAAAGCTATTATTAAAAAATTATTTACTGAACTTGAGATATTTGATATTAGTAAATACCTATTTACTAAAAGAATTAAAGAGAATTGGCCAACTGATTATTTTGGCTACAAGGTATCTAATGATGATGATACTATAATCCAATTAATTGAAGAGAAACAAGTTCCTTTTGATAATTGGTCTAATGAAATAAAGGCTTTACATGAAAGAGATTGAAAGAAAGTTTGAAGTTCTAAGTGATGAATTTCTAAAATTTGCGAAGTCACCTAATAAGATTAAACAAGGTTATTTGAGCATTACTGACGAAAGCGTAGTAAGAGTCAGAATAAAAGATAACGTTGCATATATCACAGTTAAAGGTGCTAATATTAGCATTACTCGAGATGAGTTTGAATACAATATTCCAAAGGTAGATGCTATACAAATGTTGAAGTTATGTCCTGGTGCAATAAGTAAGACCCGTTATAATGTTTCATGGGATGACTTAATAATTGAAGTAGATGTATTTCATGGTGATAACGAAGGTCTTGTTGTTGCAGAAGTTGAATTTAAAAACGCTGATCAAAATTTTGATAAACCGTCGTGGTTAGGAAAAGAGCTTACTGATCCTAAATATTTTAACTCAAGCTTAATTAAACTCCCATATAAGGATTGGTAATGCATTATCATTCAGATGAAAAACAAGTTAAGATAGAACCTCAATATAATTTAGTATTTAATGATGCTAAAGGTGAAGTAGGCAGACTTGAATTTGATAAAGGTCAATTGGTTTTTAAAGGTGATGTTGATCAAAGTACTCAATGTTTTTTAGATTTTTTACTAGAATCTTTTAATGGTAAAGTAGATAGTATTGTTAATGATGCTATTGAAGATTATGTGAGAGATAAAAGCGAGGATCGTTGTGGATAATTTTGTAAGAACAAAAAGTATTGTTAGCACATCAGATTTATATGGAATTAATCCTACACAATTTATAGGTATGAAATATGAAGATGTTCTCATACTAAAAATAGAGTCGGCAAATGAGGTTGCAAGACAAGAACTTAAAATTCATCATATGAAAAGAGATGCTCAAGTTGTAAGTAAAGCTTTAAGTGCTGTTAAATACAATGAAGAACTCTTAGCTGAGATGGGTATTAAAAGAAAAGATTAAAAGACCTTAGGGTCTTTTTCTTGTGCTTCATTTCAGACTACAATAACAAATTAATATAGAAACAACAAAATAATTAAGAAATTTAAAAAGGAACTCTAATGATTAACACTACGAAGCTGATTCGAAACAAACAGGCTTTACCAAATGTAAGATTTTGGGATGAAGATAAAGTAGGAAATAACGTATTTTTTGTACCTGAATCTATATCTAAATCTGAATCTGATATAGCTCTATCTAAATTTATGAGTACTCAAATTAAAGGGTATTATCAACAAATTGTTGTGCCTGGAATCATTAGTAATTTTCTCGGTAAGAAACTTTCATCACAAAAATACTTTATTAATCTAAAAGCTGAGTTACCAAATTTTGTATATACTCGTGTACCAGCTAAACAACTTAATGATGAACGTACTAATATATTTGACCTTTCTGGTCTTATTGATGATCTACTAAGTACTGCGAAGAGTAGAAGTAATAAAATGGTATTTAATGAGTTTAATAAACTTATTGGAAGCGCTACGTTAGATTATAAACCAGAAAGAAAAAATATTCTTCTTATTATAGGTAATCCTTTATTAGATAATGACTCAAGTGACTTTCTTAATTTATTAATTTATATGGATAAATTAAGTGCTGGTAAAATTAAAACTGGCCTAGATGGTATAGTTTATTTTATTAATAATAAGTATTATCCTTTAGCTGTACCAGATGAGAAAGAAACTGATAAATTAAAATTTCTAAGAAATATTATTGGTCAACTTAAATTAGTAAAGACTAAATTATCCAAAGGTGTTGTTAAGGCTATTGATACTGAAGAGGAATTAGATGCTACTAAAAAAGCTATTGAAACTTTAGCTATGAGTGAAACAAATGCTTCATCAAAACAAAAAGAGATTAAAAGTCTTTTAAAACAACATACAACATTACAAGGAACATTTGATGAAAAAATAAATCAATTGTTTTCAACAGACGTATCTGATAAAATTAGTGATTTAAGTTCTGAGGCTAATAAGAAATATAATGGTAATGTTACTTTAAATATACCACATAAAACAGTATTTAATTCACAAAAGATTGTTGGTATGGATGAAGTGGGTAACTATGATAAACAACGTACTGAGCTTACTGAAAATATAGATGAGCTTGTAGAAGATCTTATTCATGGTACGCTTGAAAATGATCCAGATGTTGATATTAAAGTTCTTGGAATTAAAACAAAAATTGTTGATGATAATAAAAATAGATATAAAGAATATCAAGTAAAAGTGCAACATAAAGATTACGGACAGACTACAAATAAACCTTATACTATATCTTTTAGAATTCCTGTTCCTGTTAATGGTAAATATATTAAGATTGGTGGTAATAATTATATTCTTATCAATCAGCTGTTTCCTAAACCTATTCAGAAAGTTGCACCAAATCTAATACGTTTCTATACACACTTTAGTGTTAGTTCTTTAAAGATAAAGAATGCTAAACTTACAGTTGGTAATGGTTTCGTTGAGATAGAAGATAAATTTGTACAACAATTAAAATCTGTTAATGCTATTAAATTAGAAAATATGTCTAACTCAGATAAAGATGAAATTGCAGCTAAATATGATCTTAGAGATCTACACGATTTTAAATATTCAAAAATGACTATAAAGGCTTAATATGGATAAATTTCACATTTTAAAAAATAAAAGTGGAAATTTATTAACAGGTCTTTTAACAAAAGAAGCATATATAAATAACGATATTATTCAACAATCAATTAAACAATTGATTGTTGACACCTTATTTTATACAGATTATGGTTCAAATCATTTAAGTGTTAGAAATTATATCATTAAAAATAATATAAAAGAAAATGATTTGGTATGTAAACGAATAGAGTGTGAACAACAGGTAAAATTTAGAACACTTAAAAAAGGGTTTAGTGATTTCTGTTCACAAAGATGTACAAATTTGGATAAAGATGTACAAAATAAAAGAAAAATGACACTACTAAAAAATTATGGTGTTGAACACGCATTGCAAAATATTGATTTAAATAAAAAAATGAAAGATTCATATAATAAAACGATTAACTTGATGTACAATAATCAACATGTATTTAATCAGCATTTAACCAATTATGATTATTGGTTTGATAAAGATTTTATAATAAAAAATTTTATAGATGAGAAAGAACATTTTAAATTATCAGAATTTAAAATGTTCTTTAATTGTCAACAAACAGCTGCCAATAGGAAACTAGTTGACTTAGATATTAAATATGTTAAACGAACGGGTGTAAGTTTAGTTGAATATGAACTGATTGATTGGTTAGAAGATTGTGATATTTCTAATATTATAAAAAATAGTAGAACTATTATATCATCTGAACTTGATATTTTTATTCCTGATTTAAATATTGCTATTGAATTTAATGGTAATTATTGGCATAGTTATTGTAGTGAGCTTTCAAAAAATGTTAGTAATAAGCAAAGTGATTTAAATTATCAAATGTTTCATAAACAAGAAAAATCAATTGAATGTTTACATAAAAATATACAATTATTTCACATGGATGAAAATAACATTGATGATATAAAACATTTAATTTTATTATATTTAACACATGAACCCCTAGAACCAACTGACAATGAAGTTATAGTTGATTTATTAATTGATAATGGTAATTGGTTAAAAAAATTGGGTTATAGTATTTTAAGTATCAACGATCCTGAATTTATAATAGAGAATGGTCGAACAATTTATGATGCAGGTACAATAACATATAGTAAAAATAATAATATAAAGGCATAATATGAAATTAATAATAAATAAAACTGAGCTTCTTCTAGAAGCAGATAGATTAGGTGTGGAGGAGCGAGTGAAAACTGGTAAACCAAAATCCCTTTAAACTTGACAAGTTCTGAAAAAATGTTAAGAGCAGAACAAAGGAAATAATATGGCTAAACTTAATGTTAGATGTTTAAAGTTTTTAACCTTATCAAAAAAAATTCATTTAGGAAATTATGATTATTCCAAAGTTGAATATAAAAATAATACATCAAATATTATTATAATTTGTAAAATTCACGGTGAATTTACAACCACTCCGTATAAACATATATATTCAAGAACTGGTTGTTGTAAGCAGTGTATTAATCAACAAGTTGCAAAATTAGAAGATTTTATAATAAAATCAAATGTTATACATAAAAATACCTATAATTATTCAAAATTTTTATACACTAAATCGTATAAAAAAGGAATCATTATATGTCCTATTCATGGAGAATTTAATCAAACACCTTCTGTTCACCTTGCAGGTTCAGCTTGTTTTAAATGTTCCCAAATGCATACATTAAAAGATTTTGAACAAAAAGCTAAAATAAAACATAATAATTTATATACATATGAAAACTTTTTTTATAGTGGAACATATAAAAAAAGTTTTATAACATGTAAAATTCATGGTGATTATTTGCAGTGTGCCAATGATCATTTAAACGGTGTAGGTTGTCCAACATGTAATTTATCAAAAGGTGAATTAAAAATTTATAATTATTTAAAAAAATACAATTATAAATTTATTCGAGAAAAAAAATTTATTGATTTAGGAAACCTAAGATTTGATTTTTATTTGCCTGAACATAATATTTGTATTGAATATGATGGTAAACAGCATTTTAAAGAATCTTCAAAATTTGGAGGAAATCTTGGATTATTAAAAGTTCAAAAAAATGATACATTAAAGAATGAATATTGTTATAATAATAATATTCAAATACTTCGAATAAAATACAAAGATTATAAAATAGTAGATAAAATACTAAATGAAGCACTTAATAAGGAATTATCATGGCTGTAAAAAACGATTACATAATCGATCTCAAAAATGAGGTCTCAAAAACAATAGATGGTGAACAAGTTAAAGTTCTCCAATTCTATGAAAGAAGAAAAGCGGGACTTGGAAATACTTCTGAGATTGTAGAGTACGCGTATCTTCGTGGTGGATCAGATTATATCTATTCGAAGACTGAAGATGGTGATGTTAATCATATCAACAAAGCTCATTTAAATGAATTTATTTTCAATATATATAATAAAATTAATAATTTAGTATCGGGTGAAGATATTATTAAAAAGAGTAAAAGTTCAAAGCCTTTCTATGAAATGAGAATCCTTGGAAAGAATGTTCCTTTAGCAGTATTTCTTTTAATTAATAGAAGTACTATGAAATCTGCATTTGGTATTATGAAATTAGAATTTCAATTTAAAGATAAAAAAGACAATGACGCTGGTATTGTAATGAACTTTACAACAGAAGATGGTGCAAGACAATATTTGTGTTTATATCCTAAGAATCAGCACCAATGGAACTATGCAAATGGTCTTAACACTTATAAATTAAACAATGAAATATTTTCTCCTACACTTGAAGGTCTTAGCAATGCAATGATGAAAGTTATTGTTAATAAACAAGGTGCTACATCTGCAAAGAATTTATATGATGTTGAATATAAATTTATTGATGGAAGTACAAAAAAGATTCTTGAAGATGCTGGTCAAAGTACAGATCTACCAGGTGTATTCACTAATGAAATGGTTGAACTACTAGGACAAAGAACTTCTAAGAGTCAATATGATTTAGATAATTATCGTTTAAGAATGTCTGAGACTATTACAAGTGTAGCTTATAATCAAATGCATCAAGCACTTTCTAAATTTAAAGCTCGTAAGCAATTAAGTAATGAAAAAATATATATGCAAAATGATTATATTATTAAGAATCTTTTAGATGCTGGTATACTTCAGTACACTAAAACGTTGAATCCTGTTGAGGAAATGATGTTAAGTTTAAAAGTAACTAAAGTAGGTATTGGTAACGTTCGTAAACAAGATGTTACTCTTAATCGTAGAGATACAAATCCTAGTTATTTTGGTACAATTGCTCCTACTGCAACTAATGAGTATGGTGGTATTGGTATAAATCAAACACTCACCAATGGTGCACGTATTGATGATAGATTTGGATCAATTTCTCGTAGAGAATTTACTAATGATAGTAATGCATTTGAGAACCTTAGTCCTATTGAATCATTAAGTCCTTTCTTTGAATATGATGATACAACTCGTCGTGTAATGGGTAATCAACAAACTGCTCAGTTTATTCAACTTGAGAAGCCGGATGTTCCTTTAGTTCAAACAGGTTTTGAAAGTTATGTTCCTCATTTAGTTTCAGATAGATTTTCTAAGAAAGCTAAGAAAGAAGGCGTTATTAAAGCGATTACAAGTGAAACTATCAAAGTGCAATACAATGATAAGTCAGTAGAAACTATCGCTATAACACCTGTTAAATCGCGTACAAAGCGTGGTATTTATATTGCTACAAAATATAGTTCTTTAGTAAGCGCTGGTGAGAAAGTTAAAGAAGGTCAAATCTTAGCTACAACAGATTCACTTAAAACAGGTAAGTTAGCTATTGGTAAAAACCTTGTTGTTGCAGAGATGGGATATCTTGGAATGAATTATGAAGATGGTTGGGTTGTTAGTGATACACTGACTGATAAATTTTCTAATAAAGTTCTTCAAAAGATTAATATTAAATTTACAACTGGTGCTAAATTATCAGAATTAAATTTAAAACAAGGTAATATTACGAAAGCAGGTGATGTTTTAATAAAGTATAATACATCAGAAGAATTTATTGATGATGACCTTGAGGACGATGAAGAATCTACAATGGTTGGATTAGTTCAAGACGGTTTAACTAAGACTTATCTTAGTCCTGGTGGAACAATAAAAGAAATCGTTGTTAAATTAAATACTAAAAAATTACCTAAACCAATTTTAGCATTACATTCACAAACAACTGATACTATTTCTAAAAAAGCTGCCGCATGTAAAGCTGATACCGACAATAATGATGATTATATTGATTGTATTGGACATTTAGAAAATTCTGAAACATTAACTATTGGTGGTCATAAGTTCAATCAAGAAGAAATTGATGGAGCTATTATTGAAGTTTATATTGAAAAGGTTAATCCTGTTATTAATGGTTCAAAGTTTACACTGACTAGTTCAGGTGGTAAAGGTACTGTTCAATATGTTATGGGTAAAGATATGGAACCTATTGCAGAGGAAACTGGACTTAAGATTGAATTTATTGGTACTCCTCTGAGTATTATTTCTCGTAAGAATCCTAGTATACTTCTAGCCATGTACTTAGGTAAAGTTATTTATTATCTTAATGAAGCTTGTTTAGAACTTAATAAACAAGGTAAAATTTTAGCTATTAAAAAACTAGTTATGGAAGTGTTTGGTCATTTGGATGAAACAAAAGATCATATTATAATTGAACAACTTAATGAGTTCTTTAAAAAATCAACAAAAGAAATCTCTAAAATTATCAATAATAGTCATCCTTTAAATAATCCAGCATTCCCTGCTATTGTACCACCATTTAAAAATAAGTTAACTATTTCTAATATCCAAAAAGCTGCTGATGTACTTGGTGTCCCTTTGAATGAGAAAGTTAAGATTCTTGAAAATAATGGTATTGTTACAACTAGAGCAGTTCCTGTTGGTATCTTACCAATCAATATGCTAGAACATTTTCCTCAAGCAATGTCATCAACTCGTGGTTCTTTAAATACTTCTAAGAACTGGATAACTGGTCAAGGTCGAAGTGGTACTAAAGAAGGTACCGGTGCTATTAAGATTGGTCTATACGATATGAATTCATTACTTTCAAAAAGACCTTATGGTCTTATAAAAGAAATGCATGCTATGAAGTCGGATGCTAGTAAAGCTAAAAAGAAAATGATTAATGAAATTGTTAGAAACAATGAAATACCTGAATCGTTTGATATTGATATCGAATCTGAAGATTTAACATCTTTAAATATGATTAAAATATTCTTTCAAGGTGCAGGTCTCGAAGCAAATCTCTAATTTAAGAGATTTGTTTTCTATCTTTTGGGGTCAGAAAAAAAGTTACCATAGAAATAAAATAAAATATTTCTATGGTAACTTTTCTGATCCTTTTAGATCGCGAATTTTCTATCTTTAAAGATAGAAAATATCTAAAAATAAAACGATCTTTAAAGATCATTAAGTAGGAATATAAAATGGAAAATGAGTATCAAAGTATCAAGGTTCCGATAATGCATCGGTCAGTGCCTTATGTGTACTTGAAAATGTCTAATGACTGTAATCGTTATAGACTAAGTGCAAATTATAAATATCTGAATGAAAATTATAATTTAAAAATGAATTTTATTAGAGATTTAGAAAAGATATATAATAACAATAATAAGTTTTTTAACATAGTAGATAATAAAATTATTATAAAAGACAGAGTTCAAGCAGCTAAATATCAAACATGGGAAGTAGGTGATGATTTTAATAAGTTAAACATAACTAGAATTATCTTTGAAGCAACTACTATTTTAATTTTACATCGTGATTATAAGGGTGATATAAATCATTCACTATTTTATGCGAGTACAGATGACATAGATTTAAATATCTTTTTAGGAGAATAAAATGTATTCATATTACCTGGACTACTTAAAATCTTTTAAAAAGTTTATAAGTAGTACCTTTCCAAACATACAACATTATCAGTTTTCATATGCAGATAAAGCTTATCTAAATTATAAATTATATGAAGATCATGTTAAAAAATATCCTATGTGTATGGTAAACCTTACTGATATAACAACTGATGATAATAGAGATTTCTTTCGTTATATTGCGGTTCAGCATAACGCTGATACTACTATGGCAGTTGCGAGTAACCATACTAAACAAGATTCTGTAATAATTGACTTTAAATGGGTCACTATTCAAATGGATATAAAAATTAACTTATCTGGTGTTAGTGATATATTAAATTACCATAACCAACTTATAAGTGCGTTTCCTAAGAATATGATGTTCTATAGTTATAAGTACAATGCTTATATACATGTAGATGATTTTATTAAAGATTGGGATACAGTTGATGATACAGAAGGTTTGTATTATAGAACAACTAATCAGAAAATAGAAGGATATGCATTATATGAAATCTCTCCTATATTTAGAGTAAATTCAATTCAAAAAAATAAGAATGTTGATGGTGAGAATTCAATCAATGTTAATATCGAAGTGCGATTAAAGGTTCCTAATGTTATAGGAAATGTTACTATTGATAATCGAATTGTAAATGGTATACAAATTGTTGGTAATATAGTTGATGGTAGTAAAGATTTACCTATTTTAATTGATATGAATAATGATATTTTTAGTGATAGACAGAATAAACTTAAAAGAAGTTATATATTAGAAGAAGGTGATTTCGATATAGATTTGAATCAATTACAAGTTCCTGTATCTGATTATCAAATACTTGGATTACCTGTATCTATTTTTATGGTAGATGATTCAACTATAAACGATGCTAGAGTAGAGTTTATTGAAATTCCTTTAGTAACACCTGAAATGGTAATTGATAAAGATATTGATGGAACACTAGTACCTTACTATGTATTTGATTTAGATATCAGTTTAACTACATTTAGATTTAGTCAATTATCAAACTGTCAATTACAATTATTTAATTAATTCTTGGCAAAATTTTAACTTAGATAACAAATGATTAGATATAAATTCTTAAATCTTAAATCAAAAAAAGCTCAAATAATAAAAAACTTAAATAGGCGAAAGCCAAAAGGAAAATATAATGAACGAATATTTCGCTCAAACACTTGCGGGTGTATTAGAAGAAACTTCAACTAACATGGGTAATTCTATGGTACTTGGACACTTAAGTAAAAATGGTACTGTTACTCTAGAAGAAGCAGAGTTTTATCACAATCTATGTGCTGATGTAATTACAGAGGCGGCTGAAGATTTTATTCCTGATGAACTTAACGTTCCTGATGCTGAAGAAGAATTGCCACCAATTGAATTATTTGATGCTGTTGGGAACAAATATGTATTCCAAGATGGTCAACTTATTCCTGTAGATGGTGAACCTGAAGAGGAAGAAGGTTATGAAGAAATGCCAGAAGAAGAAATAGTTCCTGCAGTGGCTCCAATGCAAGAATCAGAAGTTCCTGCTGAAGTAGCTGAAGTAGCTCCAGTAATCGAAGAGTCTGAAGTTGTTGCTGAAGAAGCTGAAGTAGCTCCAGTAATCGAAGAGTCTGAAGTTGTTGCTGAAGAAGCTGCATTACTTGAAGAATCAAGTACAGTTGTTGCAAGAATCCTTGCGAACTTGAAATAAGGAGATTCGGATGAAATTAGATTTAATCTTAGAAAATGTTCGTAATCGTTATTCTTTAGGTCTTCTTGAAGAAGCCGAGGGTATGTCTGAAAAAGATTTACTTAAAGGTAAAATCATGATTAATGAATCAACAATGCAAATTCGTAAAATGCTTGTTGAAGAAGGAGTTATGCAAGGTGTTCGTGATCTTCTAGAAGAAGGTTGGGGTCAACGTTTAGTTGGTGCTGGTGCTTTAGCTGGTGTTGGTGCTGGTGGTAAAATGGCTTATGATGCTGGTAAACAATTTGTAGATCATACAAATTCTGGTATTGCTGATAATGCGGCATCGGTTGCTAATGCTCACCAAGGAATTGTAGCTAACGCTGCTGGTGTTGCTAATAACACTACTGGTGTTGCTAATAATGCTGCTGGTGTTGCTAATAATGCTACTGGTGTTGCTAATAATGCTACTGGTGTTGCTAATAATACAACAACTATGCAAGATGCTAGTATTGATAAAGTAGCTGACTATACTAATAAATTTAAATCAGGTGCTAGTGAGCTAAGTGATAAACTTGGTCATGTTGGTGACACTATAAGTGGTAATCTTAAGCAAGGTGTTCAAGGCGCAGAAAACTATTTAAATAGTTTAACACAACAATAAAGAAAGGCATTGCAGATATATATCTGCAATGCCTATATTAATTATCATTATAATTTCCTTTATTAACAAATATTTAATAAAGGAAATTATAATGATAATTAATAAAAATTTAATTCTAGAAAATTTTCTGGAAAATATTTAGCTGGTGCGGGTATTTTAGCTGGTGTTGGATTGACTAATGCTTTTGATGGCGAAGAAGAACCTACTCAACATATAACTAATAATATTAAAGAATCTCCTAGTAATACAGATTGGAATGATATTGCAAACAAAAGTTTATTGACTGGAGCCGGTCTTGGTGTAGCTGGATTGATATCTAAAAATGTTAATGGTATTAAAGATGTGTCATCTGGTGCTGCAAAGGTTGCAACCAATACTATCAATGCTGCAGATAAAATAAATACTTCTATGGGTCAAGCAACTCAAGGTGGTATAAATACTGCAGTATCTGCAATAAATAGAGGAGTTGATTCAACTAAAAAATGGGTTGCTTCAGAAAAACGTAAAGAAAACCCTACTCCGATTGGAGTTGATACAGGAATGACTCATGGGCCTCAAAAACGAAATAACACTTTTTACAAAAAGGTTAAACCTTTACATAGAAATTTAAATGAACCAACCTCAGTGGCTAAAGATGTTTCATTAAATTCTCTTAGTCAACCAGGTGATATAAAGCGCAAAAAACCTTTAACTGGCCCAGCGATTGTTCCTCAACGAGTTATAAATAAGCGAAAAATATTAATAAATTAAAAAGTGTAGTATCTAATAATGCTAATTACAAAAAAATGTAAATGATATGATAGTTCAAACAGATAAGAAATTAATACTGGAAAATTATAGTAAAATACTTACAGTTGCAGGTATTGGAGCGCTCGCCGGTCACTACTCGGATGATATTATTAATGCGTATGAAGATGCTGACAAACAATTAAACAAGGCGTTCAAGACGCTGGTAGATATGTTGATGGTCTTGTAAATCAGTAACAATTTATCCTAAATACTACAAGCTCAGGCTTGTAGTATTTTCTTGTCCATTAAAATAAACAATTAACAAATTGATAAGAAAAAGGATATAAAATGAAATTACATAAAGATGTTATACTTGAAAATTTTTCAGAACATTTAAAGAAACATTCTGGAAAATATTTAGCTGGTATTGGTGGTTTAGTGGCCGGTGGTTTAGCTACAGACGCATTATCAGATGACACTCCTATAAATAGACCCGTTACAAATATTCATACAGTAAATCATGTTACAGAAGCTCCTGGGACAGATTGGGAAAATGTTGCAACTAAAGGTTTAATGGCTGGGACAGCTTTAGGTGCAGGAGCATTAGCTTTAAATAATAAAGCTGCTGTTTCAAAAGGTGCTACAAATACTATAAGTGCTTTAAATAAAGGTGTTGCTAAAACTAAGCAATGGGTAGCTGATGAGAAGAGAAAAGAAAATCCTCCTCCTGTCGGTGTAGATACTGGTATGCAACATGGTCCTCAAAAAAAGAATAATGCTTTTTATAAAAAAGAGCCTATAAGGGAGCCAAGAGATTTAAATAAGCCTACTCAAACAGCAATGGATAATAGATCAAAACCTTTAGTACAACCTGGTGATATAAAAAGAAAAACACCATTAACATCTCCTCAAATAGTTCCTAAAAGAATTATAACAAAACGAAATAATGCTATCAAGTTAAAAAATATAGTAAAAAAATATAAAAAAATATAAACAAAAGGAAATATTATGAAAGTAAAATTAGACAAAGCTTTAATTCTAGAAGCGAATTATCATCACATGCAACAAGTACAAGCTCAAAGAGCAGCTGGTATTCCTCAAAGTACTACAAGTAAAGTAGCAAACGTAGCAATTCCTGTTGGAATTCTAGGTGGCGCAGCTTATGGTATAAATAAACTTAGTGGTGAATTAGTTAAAACTTTAGATCCAGGTGCAGCATAATGAAAGTACAATTAGATAAACATAAGATACTTGAAGAATTTGAAGGACTTGATGGTTTAGATGGATTTGAGTACTCTGCTGCTAGAACTGCTGCTGAAAATGATGTTATTTCAAATGCTCAAAAAACATTTGATAATAAAAATATAGGAGCACAACTATTGGATATGGATAGTCGTGGAACACATATTTCAAGTCATGAGCCTCGTAGACTACATCAGTATATGTTTCCACAAAACCATTCAGATAATCACCCTAAAGAAGTCGTTAATGCATTAACTCCTTTTAAGAATCATGAAGCAAATGCTTTAAAAGATGCAAAAGAGTATGTTAGTAAATTACCTCAACATGAAGCACAAAAGATATATGATGCAAGTAATGAAAACTTAAATCCAAGTACTTTATTATTTGGTACAAAATATCAACCAGGTAGTGCTAAAGATCTACCATATTTTAGTAATAATTCTCAACCGATGAAAATAGATAGTTCTCCCTCTAGAGTTTTTCAAAATTTTAAAAATATAATTAAATAGGAAACATGATGAAAGTACAATTAGATAAGCGTCTTATACTTGAAAATTTTCAATATGCTACTCCAAAAGAAATGAACACTCCTTTTAATAAAGGATTTAATACTACGGTTGGTACTCTTGCTGGTACTAAATTAGGATTAGGTGGCGTAGCTGGATTAGTTGGTGCAGGTGTTGCCGCTCCTAGTGCAGCGTTAATTGCTGGACCAGTTGCAGGTGCAATAGGTGGTGCATATTTAGCAAATAAATATTCACCACAAATTGATAAAGTAGCTGATAGAGCTACAACTGATTTATTAAACAATAAAAATAGATCTGCTGATATATTAGGCGGAGCTGCTGCATTAGGTACTGGTGTATTAGCAGCAGGTGCTTTAAATTAAATAAAGGAAATCTTATGAAATTAGATTTAATATTAGAAAATGTAAAAAACAAATACACATTGGGACTTCTAGAAGAAGGTGAAAGTGTATCAGAAATTGATTTACTTAAAGGTAAAATTTTAATCAATGAATCATTATCAACTATTCGTAAGATACTTGTTGAAGAAGGTACTATTACCAACGTTCAGAATGTATTAGAAGAAGCTTGGACAAATACTTTATTAGAGGAATCTGCTAAAGGTGCAGCGTATGATAAATATTTTAAAGCTGAGCTTGCGAAGTGTAAATACGATTCTGTAGAGGCAATGCCTGATGAAGATAAGAAGAAATTCTTTGAAAAAGTTGATGCTGGTTGGAACACAAGTTCTGAAGCTGGTAAAGACGGAGAAAAATAAGGATATAAAATGAAAATTGAATTGTCTAAAAGTCTTATACTTGAAAGTTTTGTTGGTAATCAAAGACAAATATTTGATGACACAAACAAAACATCTGAAAGACTTTTAAATGCAACTGCTGGAATTCCAGTTGTTGGTACATTGGCAAGTAAGATTGGTCAAGCGACTGCTGGTTATGAAGTAGGTGATAAACTTGGACATCCTGTTGCAGGAACTCTTTTAGGACGTGCTGGAGCTCTTGGAGCAACATCAGCAGAACCAAAAAGTAAGTTAACTGTAGATGATGCTTATACACCTAGTAATATGATTAATAAAGGTATTAATGGTGCTAGTGTTGGTACAGTAGCAGGATTCATGGCGGGTGGTCCAGTAGGTGCTCTTATTGGTGCTCCAGTAGGTGCTGCTATAAATACTGCAGTTGCTCCTGGTATCGAATATGGTATAGGTAAACTATTTAGTGGACGAAACCAATTTAGAAAATAATATAAGCTTCGGCTTATATTTTCTTGTGCTTAAATTCACTAAGCTAACAAATAACTATATAAACTATCTTTATCGATAGAGATAAAAAGGAATTAAATATGGCAACATGTACTTCATGGCAATCATGGGATAATATAATTGATTATATTAAAACAGAACTTGGTGCTGATGTAATGGCTCTAGAGTTAACAGATCAACAAATTATGGAAAAAATAAAAATGCACGTAATGCCTGAGTTCAGTAATTATGATCCTCTTGTAAAATATTATAAAATGTTTGAAGGTAATATAATTAGCCAAGATCCTATTATTACTTACCAATTTACAAACTTTGATTATAAGATTCTTGGTATTAGTTCAATTATCGAACAAGCAAACTATGTAGATTATAATCAAATGTTTTCACAATCAGTTGCAGGAGATATTACAGACTTTTTAGTCCGCCAGAATTATTTAGATATGGCTTCAATAACTCAGGCTGATAATACGTGGAAATTCCTCCCACCTGATAAGATACAAATGCAAAGAGCAGGTTATTCTTATTTATCAAGAGAATTTGTAGTTGTGTTAAATGTTGCGCATGCTGATCCAACTAGTATTAGTCCAGCACTGTACGATTCATTTAGAGATCTTAGTACAAGTTATATAATGAATGCTATTGGTAAAATACGTAAGAAGTTTAATAACTTCAATACACCATTTGGATCAATTCAATTAAATGCAGAAGAACTTATAAACGATGCTAAAGAGCTTCGTAGAGAAACTATTACCGAATTAAAACGCACGCCTCCAGATTCTTACATTTGGCTGCTTTAAGAAAAGTTTAAGGTTATGTCAGTTAACAAATACTTAATATATAATTATTAAGGAAAATGTTATGAAACAATACGATACAGAGTATCTAAACATACTAAAAAATAAAGTAGGTAAACTTAAACATAGTCTACTTACCAATAAGTTATCAGAAGTAAAAGATAGTTTAAAAATACTTTATGATGAAACTAAATGGTATACATCACAAGACAAATACGATTTAAAAGATGATTTAAAAATTAGATTTAAAATTATTAATGATGGTTACGAAGAATCTGATTTAAAATGCAAACATAAAGACTGTTCTAATCATAAAGTTTATAAAATGAATAATATGGTTTTTGGAAACTATTGTTCACACGAGTGTCGGAACACAGACAAAGATGCATATAATGAAGTTAGTCGTAAATATAAAGATGGTGAAATAGATTTAATTAAACAAAAAGAGACTAGAGATAACACAATGATGTTGAAGTATGGAGCATTAAGTGCTTGTACAGAAACATCGAAACAAAATTCTCGAGATGTTTTAAAATTGAATAAATATATTATGTATCAAAAAAGAATGGATACTTCCCTTAAAAAATATGGTGTAAGATTTGCACACGAGAGAGATATAACCAATTATGATAAATATTATGATAAAGATTTTATTGAGAATAATTTCTTAAATGAACATAGAATGATTTTAAAAAATGATTTTTGTAGATTCTTTAATGTGTCTAGTAATGCTAGTCTTAGAAAATTTAAAGATTTAGATATTAATCATATTAATAATATCAACGGAGCAGTTTATAATGCTCCGACAATCTTATATTATTTAGAAATAACTTTTGATAATAAAAAATATTATAAAATTGGAATTACATCTAGATCAGTTAAGGAACGATATTCTAAAACAGATTATAAAAAAATCAAAATTTTAAAAGAAACTCAATTCGAAACAGGTCGGGACGCATATATTGAAGAACAAAAAATCATTAAAGATAATTCTCAATATTTAATAGAAGAGAATATTAAAGTATTAAATTCAGGTGGAAACACTGAAGTGTTTATTAAGGATATTTATGAAACTAAATAAAAAATTAATATTAGAATATATGGATGCTACGCGTAAGAATCATCCAGGAATGACAATAAATGTTGATCATCGATTATTGAAAAAAGAAAACGATATACTAGAAAAAAAAGATGGCAGTATTATACCAGCAGCTGCTGGTATAGGAGCTTTAGTAGCAACTGCTTATACTTTAACATAAAGGAAAATAAATGATATATAAATTAGATAAAAGATTAATTTTAGAAGCTAGTGCTAGCAGCACTATGTTAATGAATGAAAAAGTAACAGAAGCAACTATTAAACAAAATGATAGACTTGGTCCAAATCATCCAACAACTTTAAAGAATTTAGCTGGAATGGAAAAGAATGCTCAGAAGAGTGCTGATAAGCCTTTAGAAGAGGGAGTTTTGATTCCTGGTATGGCTGCGGCGGGGGCTGCTGGATTAGCATATACTGGTAATAAAGTACTTGATAAAGGTGTGGCTATTATACAGAGACATAATTATGATACTGATTCAATGTATGAATCAATTGCTGGAACAAAGGGTTAGAAATGAAATTAGATTTAATATTAGAAAACATTCGTATGAAGTACTCTCTAGAGATTCTAGAGGAAAGTTCATTAACAGAAGAGGAAACTCTTCTTGGTAAAATTATGATTAATGAATCAACAATGCAAATTCGTAAGATGCTTGTTGATGATGGACTTATGGAAAGTATTCAAATTCAAATGCGTGAACTTTTTGAAGCATCTTTACTTGAAGAGATAAGAATGCCGAATCGTGACATGCTTAATAAATTAGATAAGATTGAGAAAAGTCCCACTCCGTTAGGTATTAGCTCATCAGAAGATAAAGCGATTAAAGATACTTCTAAATCTATGGCTATGAAAAATGATCTAAAAAATGGTAGATATAAACCAGAAAGACGAAACGAGTTTCGTGTTAAAACACAGGGTAAATAAAGGATAAAAAATGGTATTAAGAAGTGATAAAGGCGCACCATTAACTCATGCAGAATTAGATACAAATTTTACAGAATTAAATAATAAACCTGTAGGAGGAAGGCAATCAGCAGTGGCAACAGTGAGAACCTCAAATGTAAATTTTTATTTTGATGAATTTGAAATGTTCACATTTCAAGCAGATGAGGCAGTTGAAAAAACAATAGTATACGATTTAAATTGTTATGATGCAATTGGAGATAAATGGACATTTAATGGACAGCTTGTAATACCTGCTAATACATTTACAGGAACATTTGATACATACTCTTCTCCTACTGGTGAAGAAACTACTAATGGTAGAGGACAGGGTGGTGATATTGTACCTGCTGGTGGATTTGGAAATATGGAATTTTGTTTCCAAATTCAAGGTGCAGAAACTAAATTATTTATGAGAGATCAGAATGATCAATATACTAAATTATTTATGACTTATGAAATTATTGATACTCTATCAGGTAACACAACGTTTGCTGATTATCAATCAGGTGCTGTATATTGATACATAAGATAATTTATCAAATGATTATTTTAACCCAATACAAGAGGTTTTACTTTATGGTAAAATTTAATACACATATCAGGTTAATTCCTGATATATTCTTGTCCTTGATTTCCATGAATATTCAACTTCGTTAACAAATATTCATATAGATTAAGGAATAATAATGAAAATAACGATTGAAAAGAAAAAGATTATCCAGGAAATGGATGGTATGGTTGGTGGTGTTTCATCCGCAGGTGCTATGTCTGGATCAGCTACTCCTATTGCAACTTATGGTGGAATAGGCAAAGATCAGTTAAAAGATAAATATCCTAAAGACGACGATAGTTCTGTTAAGTACGAGGATTAATATGAAATTATATAAATATCCTACATTAACTATTATTGAAAAAGATGACATAGTCGCTGCTGCTGGAGTTAAAGGAATGAACGCTGATCTAGCTGAAAAGTACGGTGTGAGTATTCGATCCATCCAAGAGTGGAAACGAAAGATTATGACAGAACGAAATCTAAAACCAAAAGCTGCTTCTAAACAAATAATTAATAGCGACAAACTAAAAATTTCTAAACTTGAAAAAGAAAACAAATTGCTCAAAAGAGCAGTTGATGAAGCTAAGCATGATATTATAAGCAGTACAGATGTAAAAGAACTTATTGCTGGTGTTCGAGAAATAGGTTTTGAAGATGAAATTCCTGAGTGGGTAAATACAACAGAGAAAAGTATAGTACCTGTTATATGCCTCTCAGACATTCATATAGGCGAAGTCGTTGAAGAAGGCGATGTAGGGTTCGGAGACTCCTTTAACACTGAATTAGCGCATTCTTATGCTGATAAAGTAATTAATGATTTTGTAGGTATTTGTAAACATAATATGAATTATGATTATGAAGGTGTTGTACTAATATTAGGTGGTGATATAATTGCTGGTAATAATATGCACAATATGGATGAGACTAATGATCGAACAGCGACTGAACAAGTTGTTGAAGGTGTCAATCTTATTATAAGAAGTATAAACACATTACATAAAGAATTTGGTAAAGTGTTTGTTCCTGCTGTAACTGGTAACCATGATAGACTTGATGGTAGTAGATATACACGTACTAAACAAAGAACCGAAAACAGTTTAGGTAGTATGGTATATTATTTTGTACAACAACACTTTAGAGATAACGAAGATGTTGTTATTGTTACAGATAAGTCTGATGAGATTCTTTTCTCAGTAAATGGACATAGATTTAATTTACAACATGGTGATACAATTAAAGGTGGTAATGGAATTGGTGGTGTAGCTGTTCCTATTTTAAGAGCTAGAGCAAAGAAACTTACAGCAGCGGTTGCAGTTGGTAAAGCATTTGACACTCTTATTATTGGGCACTTCCACCAATCAATACACTTAACAGGTTTAATAGTTATGAACTCTCTAAAGATTTATGATGAATATAGTAAGATGCTTGGTTTTAGTTATTCAAGACCAGGTGGTACTAGTTTCTTCATTAATGAACATGGTGAGATTATATATAGTTCAAATATTATTATCCGTAAAGAGAGTGAGATCATAAAGGCTAAAAAATCAATAGAATTATTTTAAGGATAGAATATGGTATTAAGACAATATTACACATCAGCTCTTAGAGTTAGTTGTATAATTTAAAAGGAAATAATATGTGGGTAACATATGCAATGAAATTACTTACTAATAAGTTCGTTATAATGGGACTTATTCTAGTAGGATTAGTTGTTTATTATGAGATAGGAAATGCTTCATATAGAAGTTCAATTCTTAAATTAAAAGAAACACTAGTAACGGAAAAAGAAGCTTATGTTGAATTAGATGGTAAATATATTACATCTCAAATCAATTTAAGCTCAGCGGTCAAGTTAAATAATTCAAATACTGAAATTTGTCAAGATTATAAAAATGATGTTAATGCTTCTAAGGTAGCAACAAGTTTATTATTAAAAGATAAAGATATTCAGATACAAAGATTAATTATAACAATTGATAAACTTAGAAAATTACCAAAACTAGAAACAAAAGATTTTATTACAATAAAAGATTGTAAGATTTGGAAAGTAAAGAAAGGAGCTAAAGATGTTAATGACACAAATATTAAAGATATGTCTAGTATTGGTTTTTAGTCTTTCTCTTACTGGTTGTCATATTGTTTGGGAAGAGCCCAAACCATGTATACCAGAAATCCAAATCCAAGATAAATTAATTTATTTAGATAAACCAATTCCTGAGATACAAGAACCACCAATAGCTCTAAAATATAAAGTTGAATATATTAAGTACAATGATGTAACTTATTATCAATTAACTTTAGAAGATGGTGAGATTTTAAAGTTAAATTATGAACGTTATAAATCTTGGGCACAAACAAATTATAAGATAATAAAAACTCTTAAAACAAAGAAGGATTAGAAATGTCAGAATTATATGTGGCATATGATTATGTAGATGAAGGATACGTAGAAGATAATTATGGTGAAGTCATTCCTGAGAAAGTAAAAGTATTTGGTTTTTCACGTAATAGAGTAATTAGTTCAAATGAAGAAACTAGTCAAGAAATTAAAAGACAATATAAAAAGAAATTTGGTAGAAAAGCTTTTGCGTTTCCTCCTCAAAATATAGGATAATTTATGAAAATTCAAATTCGTAAGTATATTTTAGAATCTGAATTAATTAACCTTATAAAAAATGATTTAAAAATTAATTTAGAGCGACAATTACGGGCAACAAAACAGTTCAGAGTAGAACATGATAAAGATATTACCTCTATGAAATTAAAAGATCCTAGTAATATGCCAGGGGTAAGTGCTCCGGTAAAAAAAGAAGAAATTGATAAAGATGCTTTAACAGAAGGTGCACTTATAATGTCTTCTCATCCTACAGGTATACAAGCCGCTAAGAAAAATCTTAATGCTGGTAAAATTCTACCAACTGATGTTTCTAAATCAAAAGGTGTACAAGATTTAAATGATGTTACACAATCTGGTTCAAGTCATGCAGCAGGAAGACAACCAGGAGATAGAGCAAAAATTGAAAGAATTAATGAAATTTCTGAAATTTCTGAAATTTCTGAAATTTCTGAAATATCTCATCATCGTGAGAACTACAGAAAAGGTAATGCTATAACAAAAGATCCTGTAGAATTATCTTCTCATTATGAAACAAAAGTAAAACGTGAAGATGGTACAAGACCTGTATTAGGTCAAGGGTCAAAAGATTTAAGATCTTCAACTATTAATAAATTAGGTATGCACTTAAGTAATAGTAATGGTCCTAGAAGTTATGGACCAAACTATAATATAACAAAAGGATAAGAATGAATTTATTATATACCAGTCTTAATAGTGAAGTATATGATCAATATTTGGAACCAACAATTCTAGGAAATATAATAAATGATCGTATCCATTATATTCAGAAAGCTGAAAACTTAGTAGAGATTGATGTCCCTGATATATACAAATACCGTCCAGAAAGAGTTGCATTAAGATATTATGGTTCAGAACAATACTATCCACTTATTTTAGCCGCAAACAATATAGGCACATTATTTCAATTCGTCCCTAGTCATTTTAATAATAAGATTAAAATGCTTAAGTCAGAAGTTGTTCAACAGTTGTTAGGTCTTTAAGACCGACTATTTACTTTTACTTTCGGAGTAAATTTTATAAAATTAAAAAAGGATTAATTGTGGTAACAATTAAAAAGATAAACTTAAAGCAGCAAGATGCTGTTCAAAAAAAGTTCTTAAAGAATATTAGTACAGTACTATCAAAGATAGGTACTAGTCATAAAACTAAAGCTATTAGTAGTTTAGTTAGAAGTGAGTCTCTTTATATCGGTTATGGTATTACTGATATATCTCGTAAAAGAAATGCCGAATTTGGTATTCAATATCTAAATGGTAACAAACTTAGTGGCCTTGCTGCTGATATTAGTGCCATTGTTGATGCAAGTGATTTACAAGAAGTTGCTAGAAAAGTTAAAGATATTGAAAAAGCAAATAAAGAACTTTCACGTATAAAAACTACTATCACTGATACTAGTGCTTTACAAATGAAAAATCTTGATACTCAAATAGAAAAATTATTTAATGATTTATTAGATTCAATTGATTATTTTACTCTTGTTGATGTATATTATTATTTATATATTAATACTTTAACTATTATCGGTTTAAAAGGTAATGGTAAAAATAAAATATTTGAAACTAGTTATGAAGTATTTAAAAAAGTTATTACTAAGATCTTATCCAAAGCTCATAACGAGATTAAAAACGAAGATCGTACTAAGTTCGATGTAGTCATTGACTTTATGTTTGCGCGCGTATTTACTGAGCAATCTGCGCAGACTATACTAGGTAAATTAACTAAACTTTATTCAGAAGAAGATGTAGCATTTCTTAAAGAAATGAAGCTAAATGATTTAACGGAATTTAAAAATATTGCTACTGTTTTAACTAAAGCTGGTATTGCTAATATTACAGAAACTGCATTGATGAGTTCATTTGCTGCTGTTGTTGGTGAAGGAAGTAAGAAATCAATGGATGGTGAATTTGATGAATTAGTTGCATATGTAATTAGTACTAATTATAAATCTAGTTTATTTGATGCTCAAAAAGTTGCCCCTGATGAACAAGAACGTTTAGAACAGTTAATTCTGAACTTCAAAAAAGATATGATCATAAGCGGAAAATAAAATGATTTATAAAATCAATAAAGGATTAATATTAGAAAGTAATATTATGGCCGCCAATAAAGCAAGGATGGCTGCATTTCACTCAGGTGGTACATTATCTGATGCTGACTGGAATAGAATAGCAAATGGCAATATTGAAGCTAAAGGTACAGCTGCTTTGAATAGTGCAAGAATCAAAAGCATGCAAGACGCATCTGGTGGTGATATATCTGATGCAGAAGAAGCATTTGCCGCTAGACGATTACTTAGTACTATACCCAAATAAATAAAACGATCTTTAAAGATAGAAATAATTTCTATCTTTAAAGATCATTATTCAAAAAAAAGTGCGATCTTTAAAGATAGAAATTATTACCATAGAAATATTTTATTTTATTTCTATGGTAACTATTTTTATGATCTTGAAAGATCGTTTTAAAAAGGAAAAATAATGTCAGAAATACTAAACGATGAAGAGTCTTTAGAAGAAGATAATGATATATGGAAAGACCCAGCTTCAGAAGTTGAGGTAGTGGAAGGTATTATTGTAAAAGAAAAACCTGTAATAAAGGTTCCTGAGTATTTAGGAGAAGATCATTACAATAAAAATATGTCGGCTAATGAGCAAATGATAGAATGGATGAAATGTAAAATGTCTCCGTTGTATTGGGTAGAGAAATATGCATATACTCCCGTAACTGGTGGATTTATTCACATGGGAAGTTCAGAACAATGGCAAAGTTCAAATAAATTTAGATTACTTTTTAAATTATTTGAATTGCAAGATAATGTCGCGTTTATTAGTTCTCGCCAGATTGGTAAGACTACACTAGCATTACTATATGCATTGTATTGTATGGTATTCTTTCCTGGTATTAAGATAGCATTCCTAACATTAGATAGTAATCGTGGTAAGGATGCAGTTGCTCGTTTAAAAGAAATGATGAGTAAGCTTCCTAATTGGATGAGAGTACCAAATGCTTCTAAAGCCGAAAGAACTACATTCTTTCACTTAAAGAATAAGAGTATGTTTGATACTATGTTCGTTTCTGGTAGTATTGATCCTGATACTCTTGGTCGTGGACTTTCAGGAAGTATTATAATCCTGGATGAGGCAGCCTTTATTAAACATATGGATATTGTTTATTCCGCAATGCAACCATCTATTTCAACAGCGAAAATATTTGCTAAGAAATTTGGTTATCCTACTTGTATGATTGCGGTATCAACACCTAATGGTGCTGGTGGTAACTGGTTCTACGGCATATTACAAAGATCAGTTAAGTTTGATGATATATATGATTATGAGAATAAAGTTCTTTATGATGGTTATGAAGTTACTATGGATGATCCTGAAAAGAATGCATTTATTAGTATGAAAATTCTTTGGAGTGATACACATAGAGATCAAGATTGGTATAATAAGCAATGTAAGGAACTGAACTTTAATCAACGTAAGATTAATCAGGAACTTGACTTAGTATTTCTTGGTTCAAGTACATCTATATTCTCTGATGATGTTATATGTAAGCTTGTTCCTAAAAAATCTAGTCATGAGATGCAATTGCCTTTTGGTCATAAACTTGAAATGTTCTCTGAATTAATTCCAGGTGAAATATATTTACTTGGTGTGGATACCGCTATGAGTGCTGGTATCAATTCGGATTATAGTGCTTTGAGTTTAGTACATGCTGTTTCAGGTCAAGAAGTAGGTGCATGGAAAGGTAAATTCTCTGTTGTTAAAAGATTTGCTGCTCTTGTAAAAGCTGCGGTCCAAGGACTAAGTAAACTATATAATGTTAACGAAGAAACACTAAGAGTCATTATTGAGAGAAACTCGATTGGTAAAGAAACAGTTGAGGAATTACTTTATAATGATCCATTGGTTGATGACTTCGATTATGAAGCATATTTATATCAAGAAGAAGTAAAAAATGGTAAAGGTGAACCAACTGGTGATTATACATTTGGTTTATATACTTCAAATGCTGGTAAAATGGGTAATGGTAAACGTGATCAGATGTTTAATGAACTGATGAATCAAGTTAATGGTCGTCCTGATTTATTTCATAGTGATATGCTTATTGACGAACTACGAAACCTAGAACAAAAAGCTAATGGACGTATTGAAGCAATGCGTGGACAACATGATGATGTTGTTATGGCTTATAACTTCTGTTTATATGTTCGTAAGTTAATGATTAAGAGTGGTGAACTTCAAGTAGATGGTGAGATACAAGCATTTGCTTTAACTCCTGAAACTATAATGGACTTTATCAGTGTTACAATTGGCACGGGCGGTAGTACTGGTCAAGAATCAGATGAATGGGTTGAGAACGAAGATGGTTTTCATTTTAAAAGTGATAAAAAGAAACCTGATCTAAAAGAATATGATATGAGTAATTATCTAATCGGCATGTAGCCGATTAGATACTCTTGTCTTTCAATTCAAAGAACAAATAGATATATAATGAAACTATAACTATTAAATCAAAAGGAGAAAGCATTGTCTGACAAGAAAAGAAATGCCATACAGGAACAGTATTACTCAATGCTTGATCAAATGGCTGAGACTGGCGATCGTACTGGATTAAATAAAGTACTAAATTCTCGAGCTTTTAAAAAATTAAAGATGGTGGCTGGTGTAGGTAAAATAGCGGCTGGTGCTGTTGGTGGAAAAGCGGCTGAAATGTTGGCTCCTATGTTACCTGTATCATCTGCTATGATGCTAATGAGTGGTGCTAAACAAACAGCAGATGCTCAAAAGAATGCTTACCAAAGAAATTTAAATCAAAAGGCAGGAACTGGTTCAGGATTCGGTGATGCTGCAGCAAGTGCAGCATCAGCTGGAAGCAGTTTTGCTAAACTAATGAAAACGGGTGCTTATGGTGCTGCTGCTATGGGTGGTGGGCTAAACACTAGTCTATTAAGTACTGGTATGATGGGTTCAAGTTTATTTGGTGGTATGCAAGGTATGGGTTCTGCAGCTGCTGGAGGATTAGCTTCTGGTGCTGGAATGTTAGGACTAGGAAGTGCTGGTCAAGCTGCTATCTCTGGATTGAGCCCAATGGGTATGGGTATTGCTTCTATGATAGCAATGCAGAAAGGTGCCGGTGCGTTAAATAAGTATATGAGTAAAGACTCAAGTACTAAAATAGAAATTAATCGTACACAAATGACTACTATGGGTACTAGTCCACATGAACTAGAAACTACTTATGGTAGTACGCGTATGCTACAAATGCAAATTAAACGTTTGCAAAATCAACATCAGATGAAACCTGGTGAATCTCTTATTGCTAATATTTTAGCAATGATTGAAGGTCACACATCAGTTCTACCTTTTATTGCAGCTGAGTCTGTAGATAATGAATCTCGTAAAAATAAAGAAGGTGGTTACGGAGGTCAAAAGACTTTAAGTGATACATTTGGCGATGATGGTACCATACACTCTGCAGACTCTTCAACAAAAGATGTAAGTTTAACTAATAGATTCTTTGGTGGAATCGAAATGGGTATGGCTAACGCTTTAAGTACTTTCGATCCTGGTACTTATTTAAGTGCTACACTGCAAGGTAAATCAGTTACTGAAATGTATAACACTGCGAATAGTAAAATTAAAGGTGTTGATGCATTACAAAGTGAAGAACAATTTGCTGAGAAGATGGGTGTTTCAAGTTCTTTAGTTCAAGCTATACATACAACACCCTCTCAAATTATGAGTAAAGCTAGTACATTTGAATCTAAACAATTATCTATTCTTGGTCTTATTTCTGAAATTAGTAGATTCTCAGCACATGAACTTTTAAAAATTCGTACTGATGGCTTCGGTATTACTCAAGCATCATCTCATGGTCTTCTCGCTAGAATTCGTGAAGAGAATGAAATCAATAATATGGCTGATGATTCTTTTTATGAATCACATTTTAAAACTATTGATGAAAAACTTGGTTATATTCCAGGGTATAATGTATTATCTGGTACTGCTAAGATGGCATCCGGTGGCTATAACTGGGTGAAGGACATGTTTGGTGGTGATCTTGAAAAAGACGCTGATGGAAATCAAGTATATGAAACAGACGAAAACGGTGATACTATCATGGAGCGTCAAGCTAGTGGTAAAATGGGTGCTAAGAAGAAACGTAAGAAGAATCGCGGATTACAAGAAGTTATGTACGATTGGATGGCCAGTGATTTGAGTAATACTACTCTTAACAGTGAAGAAGCTTTACGAGACGCAGTTGGTGCTACTGAATTGGGTCCTCAGGATCTTATGGCTAATTATTTAGGTAAAGCTTATCCTGATAGATTTGAATTACTTTTAAAGTATAACCATTCACAAATGGAATCATTGAAATCAATGGCTGGTCCAATAAAGCGTTCTAAATTTGATGAATTGAGTATGAATAAATTTGACGGTACATTTGCTGGTAATGATTATCATGCAGCCAAAGATGAAGACATTAAAGACCGAATGATGAAGCAGATGACTACATTAAATGCAAGTCCTAGTATTTGGGGACAAATGTTTAGCGCTAAAAATGAAGATAAACTTATTGATTCACAGCTTAAAAAAGCTAGAGGTGGTAATAGCTTCCTAGATAACTTTTTAAATTCTGATGGTCAATCAGTATCATCTATTAGTAGCAAGAATAAAGATGAAACTGAAAATGTTTCTGCTCAGGACGCTCAGGACTCTCAGAAGTCGGAAGAACAACAAGAGCGTAAATTCTCTATGCAAGAAAGACAACTTATCCTTTTAGAAGAAATTCGTGATGGTGTTTGTGGAAATTGTACTAAAGGTAATCGTAAAAAGATATCTAAAAGAATGAGAAAGAATCAAGAAGAGTCTGGTTTATTAGACGGATTCGGTGGCATCGGTTACGATTTCGGTGGCGGTGGTGGCGGTCCTGGTAAACGTACAGTTCCAAAACCTAAAGCTCCAGCTGGCGGTGCTAGTCTATGGCAACGTACTAAAGATTTATTTGGTAAACTTAATTTTAAGAAACTTGGATTTATGGGTGTTTTAAAAAATATTGGTAGCGTATTTCCTACTGCTATTATGGCAGTTCTAAGAATTCCTTATGTTGCTGCTGCTCTTGCTGTAGGGGCTGTTGCATATAGTGCTTATAAATATGCTGAATTTTATTTTGATAATGCTGAAGAAGAAAGACTAGAAGAAAAAGGTAAATCAGGTATCAAGAATGATGGTGCTATATCTAAAGAACAAAAAAATAATTTAGATGAAGCAATGATACATTTCAACACTAGTACTCAACTTAAAGATGAAAGTATTGCAAAACTTCGTACTCGTTTTAAAGATATGGATAATGATGAACTTATGTATATGCTTAAAGAAGGTACGTTAAATTTAATGGTGAGAACTGCTATTCGTTTAGAACTTAAAGAGCGTACAGGAAAGACTGTTGCTACTAATGTTTCAGGAAATGCTTTAATTGATTATACTATGGGATCAGGTGATAATACTTGGGAAAGAGGTGGAAGAGCTTATTGGGAAACATTATCTAAAAAAGACCAGAAGGCAATGCTTGCTGCTGATGGTGATATGTTAAATCAAAAATTCCATAGTAGTATGTTTAAGAAAAGTAAAGTTGTAGCAACTGATCCGGAAAATTCTTCTCATCAATTAACATCAGAAGAAGCGAAAGAAGCTCAGTATGAAAAGAATCGTATGAAGATAAAAAAATCTCAACAAAGAATTGATAGTACTTTCGCGAACATTAGCGAAGATAGAGTAATTGATAAAAAAGATGAGCAATTATTAAAACTTGAAGCAATTGAGTTAGAAAAGATGACAAAACTTGATATTAATAACGAATCTCAATCAAAAATAATGATGGCGCAATTAGCAGCCCTTCAGGGTATTATTCAAGGTCTACAAGCAAGTAAAACGAATGTTTATACTATTGATAAACATTCAGCATTTGCTGAAGCAATTACAACAGCTAAGAAAATATAAAATATAAAAGGAATTTAAATGCCAGCATTTGAAACAGGGAGAAACAATACGAATTTTACAGTTATTGGTAAAGTTCCTGGTTATAATACTCAAATAAATAAAAAGGAAAGAGGTATAAATTATGAAGAACGTTTAAAAAATAATCTTACAACAATTAATTTAAGACCCACTGGATACTTAGTTGATTTTGGACAGATTTCAGCAACATTATTAAAATCATTAGGTTTAAAAAATACTACTGGTTCAGATACAACTAATGGTTTATATGAAATGGGTGGATTAACTCCACTTCAAAGTGTACCATTAGTCGATGGTACTTCAACAAAAACAGCAGTACGATTATGGCACGAACTTTTATGGCACAATGATATGTCAAATTCAAGTGATAAAAATCTACCAGCTGATTTAACAAGTAACATTGATGAACTTAGAATTTTAGCTACAAATGATTCAACAATGTCTGAAGTATTTGGAAATACTTTTGAAATGTCAAGTGCTGAAAAATTAACTAATTCAATATCAGGATTACCTATTTCTCAAAAGGTGCAACAAATTAAGAAAGGTGCGTCACTTGATAGTACTTATGGTTTAAAATTGCTTAGTGAAAATAATGGTGATAATGCCCTACTTAACTTAGGTGCAGGTAAAGCACTTGGAATCCAAACAGCTTTACCAAAAGAATGGACTCGTTCTGAATATACTAATAGTTTACAATTAATGATTAAATTAGTTAGTCCTTCAGGACACCCCGATGCTATTAAAAAGTATATATTAGAACCATTAAAAATGTTAATTTTAGCAACTGCTCCTATTTCATATGATGGTCTTAATTTTGGTTACCCTACATTGTGGGAAGTTGAAGCAGAAGGTCTTATGAGTATACCATTAGCTGGTATAAGCGCTATGACAATTACTCGTGGTGGTAATGAAACCCAATTTAATCAATATAATCAACCATTAAATGTTGATGTAAGATTAACAATTGAACCTCTAATTAATGGTTTTGTTGCCTCTATGGATAAAACTAAAACTGAGAATTTTATTGCGCCTAATATAAAACACTTAGATCGAAGTTTTAAACAAGGAGCTACTGTTCCTGCGAATAGAGCGTTCAAAACAATAAAATTATAGGAATAAAAAATGAATAATTCAGTTATTGTTTCGAACGATGATATTAAGATAGATGATAATTTACGCGACAGTATTTCAGTCGCAGATAACGAATCAATAAGAAGTTTAATAACATCGCCTGTCTTAGAAGAAGGAATTTTTATAAAAATTACTGATCTAAAGATAGAACAATTTATAAAAGATAATAGTCCTCGGACTTAAAAGGAATTTAAATGGAATATTCGTACTCAGTATATGCTAATTTAGTTTATGCGGGAATTATAGGAATGATGATTCTAACATCATTAATAGTGGTTATATATAAATTATATAAACAAAAACAAATCTCTGATTTAAAGGTTAAAAATCTGAAGCGTAAGAAACTATCAATAAATGATACAATCACACTAGTTGCATTTTTTGATCAATTGCTTGAGGTGAAGTTCAGATATTACTTAGTGTCATATATAATGGCAAACTTTGTATCAGATAAAGAACTTGATAAAAAAGATATTAAAAAACTTAAAGAAGATTTTTATACAGATGTTTCTGCTACTCTTAATGATGTTCAAAAGTCAAGACTATTAGAAGTCTATTCGAAAAAAGGGATTGAATTATATATTCATCAAACTTTTCTTAGATTACTAAATGAAGCAAATATAAAGTTTCGAGAAAAAGGTACTGGTATAGATGCAGTTAATAAACAAACACTAAATACAATATATGATCAAGGATAATTAAATGTGGGGACAAAACGAACAACAACCAGAAGAAGAAGTTGCAACTTCTAATTCTGCTCAAAGTATTTTAGAACCAGTTAAAGTATTAACTGATCTGGATGATAAATTTAACGATTTATACAACAATATTGTAGGTAATTTAAATACATATAATACTTATAGCTCTAAGATGCAAAGTATTGAAGTACAAGAACTTTCAAAACAATTATATCAAAAGAGAACTGATGCACAAGAAGATGACAGACCAGAAGATGAAAAAGTCGATGAAGATATTAAAAAACTTCTTGGTGCAGCTGATAGTGATATCCTTGGTAATCTAGGTGAAATTAGTGTACCAACTGAACGTGTAAAACGTTATCAATTTTATGAAGAAATTCCAAATATTAACTTTATTGCATATCGTATGTTAAAAGTATATATTGATAATATTCTTATTAAAAATGTACAAACAAAACAATTTTTAAATATTAATGCAAATCCAAATAATGTTGCATTTCTTCAAACGATTAAAGAAGATAGTGGTAAGCATTATGAAAACTTTTTAAAGACAAGTACTGTGTACTTTGACTTACAGAAGAAGATGAAAAATAGAATTGTTCCTGATATGTTAAAGTATGGTAATAGTTTTATTGAGATTCTTAATTTAAAGACTGTAGCTGATATAGCATCACATCGTGAGCTTATCACTGAAAGTTATGTTACTGGTGTTAAAACTAAAACAAAGTCAACGGATTTTGGATATTGTATATTTGAATCAGACGCAGAAGAGTACGTTGAAAAAGAAGGCGAATATCTTGAAGAGAGTGTTGAGGATGGTGAAGTTGTTCCTGTTTCAACTCCAGCTCAACAATTTAAAGACCTTTTAAGTAAGAAAATAATTGGCTCTCAAATAGAAGAAGCTGATACAGGTTATTATTCAGAGATTACTCGTGAAAATTCAGAATATAATTTTGATGATATTAATGATTTAGATTTTTCATCTATTCAAGATATCTACCTTAAAAATGTTTCTCCCAATCAAGTTATTATAATTGAACAAGATGGGATACTTTATGGTTACCTTATTGTTGAAGATGTAGGTGATGGTCAAGGTTCTGAAATTGATGTATTCAAAAGATTTACACAACAAGATAATTCAAAGAGTACTAATAACTCAGAAGAAGAAATTCGTGGTGAAATTATTGATCAGATGACTAAAGGCGTTGTTAAAAAACTTAACAGTACAATTAGTAATTCTCATGCTAATAATTTAGATGAATTAAATCTAAGCGATTCAGTTGAAAGTTCAATCAAGATTATTCTTTATCATAAGATTAAAGAACGGGCTAAACTAAAATTTAGATTCGTTTCTCCTAATAGACTAATTAACTTTAGTACATCTGTAGATAAGTTTGGACCATATGGTACTAGTATATTTGATCCAATTATTCAACCTGTTAAGATGTACACACTAGCTTTAATGTCAAGTATTGTTTCAAGATTATCACGAGCATCTGTAGTTCGTAAATGGACTATTGAGGCAGGTAATAAAAAGAATCATGCTGAGATCATTGAGAAAGTAAAGAAAGATATTTCTAATAAAAGTATTAGTTTTGACTCATTAAGTAATGTTAAGAATATTAGTAAGGTAATTACTGATTTCCGTGACTTAGCAACTATTCAAGTAAATGGTCAAAGATTTATTGATATGGAAGTTATGCCTATGGGTGATCGCAGCTTACCCCTTAATGATATGAATGATTTAAGAAATGAACTTATTGCAGCTACTGGTATTCCATCTGTTTATTTAAACATCGGCGATCAAGTTGATTTAAGAGAAACATTAGTTAATCTTAATACAAGTTTTGCTACTACTATTTCTTCATTTCAAGGTAACATTGATGATTCATTAAGTCAATTGATGAACTCCATATTCTCTATTGTTCTGGAAAATAATGATTACGATAGAAATGATTTCCTATTAAGTAACTACTATGCGTTTTCTTTGAATCCGCCTCTAGTACTAACAGTACAGGCAAATGAAGCACTTGTTAGTTCAGTTACAAATATTATTGGTATGTTGAAATCTGCTGAGATTACAATTGATCCTAAAGAGCTATTGAAGCTTTATATTCCTCAAATGAACTGGGATGATTTAATTCAAACAGGTGATGGATTTATTAAGAAGCAAGCTAAAGATATGCTAATGCAGAATTCAGATGATGGTGGTCAATCATATTAAATTATTTATCTTTCAAGATAAGTAATTTAAGTATAGAAATTATATTTAAAAAGGAAATTTTGATGATAAATGATATACAAATATTATTAAATTCTGGAAGATTAAAAAATAATTTAGAATCTGCTAAATATAAAAACGATACAGAAATTCAAATTGCTTTAAAAATACTTTTTAATTATACTGATTTTTATATAACAAATGATATAAAAATCAGATATCAAATAATCAAACAAGAATTATCTAATAATGATTTAATTTGTAAGAATCACAATTGCAATAACCAAGTAGAATTTAACAAACAAAATTATAAATTTAAGGATTATTGTTGTGTTAAATGTATGAGCAAAAGTAAACAAGTTAAACAAAAAATAAAAGAAACTTGTATATTAAAGTATGGGGTAGAATCTGTTAACTCCACTCAAGAGAAAAAAGATCAAGTGATTAAAACAAATTTAGAAAAATATGGAACAAAGTGTGTATTTTCAAATTCAGAAATAATTACAAAAATTAAAAAAACAAATTTAAAATTATTTGGTAATGAAGTAGCTTCTATGTCCACCATAATTTCAAATAAAATAAAAAATACTAATAATTTAAGATATAGTAGCGATTATCCGTACCAATCAAAACTGGTTCAGGAGATAAGAAATCAAAACAATATGTTAAAATTTAATTCTAACTCACCGTTTGGATCAAAAGATGTTCAACTAAAAATAATAGAAACTAAAATAGATAATTCTATATTTTGGAATGATGCGGATTATATAGAAAAAAATTTCTTAGATAGTCAGAAGCATATATTAAGTAAAAAATTTAGAGCTTATTTTAATTGTAGTTCTTCAATTGTTTATAAAAAATTTGAAGAATTAAATATTGAATTTACGAAACGTACTGGTAATAGTGAAGCTGAAACAGAAATAATTGAGTTTATCGATTCAGATGAAACAATTCAAGGTGATAGGACTTTAATCAATAAAGAATTAGATATATTAGTTCCAAATAATTTTGCTATCGAATATAATGGATTAATGTTTCATTCTCAAGGAATTAGTAAATATTCAATGTTTAATAATCCAACAGAAAATAAAAAAAGACATTTAGATAAAACTGAATTAGTAGAGAATAAAGAAATTCAATTATTTCAAATTTTTGAAAATGAATGGGATACAAAACAAGATATATGGAAAAGCGTTATAAATTCTAAGATGGGAAGAACTACTAGAATATTTGGAAGAAAAACAGTTATAAAAGATGTTGACGCAAAAACAGCTAGAGAATTCGAAGACCTTAATCATTTACAAGGACATGGTAATGCTAAATTCCGATACGGTCTTTATTATAAAGATGAATTAGTATCTTTGATGACGTTTGGTAAAGCTAGAATGTCTAAACAATACGAATATGAATTAATAAGATTTTGCTCTAAACTTAACCATACAGTATTAGGAGCAGCTTCTAAACTACTAAAACATTTTGAAAAAACAATAAACCCAGTAAGCTTAGTAACATATGCTAATCGAAGATGGAGCACTGGACATTTATATAAGACAATTGGATTCATCTTTAGTCATATATCTCAACCAAATTATTTCTATTTTAAACCAGAGAATCAGAATCTATTAGAATCAAGAAATAAGTATCAAAAGCATAAGCTTCATAAAATATTACCAATATTTAACGCTGAATTAACGGAAACTGTTAATATGTATAATAATGATTTCCGAAAAATATATGATTCTGGTAATATAGTATTCTATAAAATTTATTAAACGTTAGGGACTTAGGTCTCTAACAAATACTAGATATAAAATAAATAACAAGAAAGGATGATTAATGTTAAATTATAATCAGAGACTAATATTGGAAGAGGTTAATCTTCCTTTGTTGTTACTGTTAGAGGCTGAAGAACTAAATTCAGACGATGAATTAGATGCATCAGCGGAAGATGCACCTGAAGAATCGGCGGAAGATGCACCTGAAGAATCGGCGGAAGATGCACCTGAAGAAGAAGAAGGTCAAGAAGTTCAGCCAACAGAAGAAGAACTGTTTACATATGAATTAGAAGGAACTGAAGATAAATTTCTTCAGTTCACTTTATATGATAAGCTTATTGATTTATCTGGAAAGATAGATATTCTTCAAGATAATATAAAGAACGATACAAGTGCTGAGAATATGGATTTAATTGCAAATCTATCTCATTACTCACAATATCTAAATGTACTAAATGAATTAATATTTACAATTAGTACTCCAGTTGTTTACAAACTTCTGGGTCAAATCGAACTAGAATTAATTGACATACTTGAAGTTTATAATTCTTCTTTAGAAAAAAATATAGCAAAAGATAAAATAAAAGGACAATAAATGCCAATCTTGTCAATTAATGGAATACAAACTAATATTAATCCTACCACTTCTGAACAAGGTACTTATCAGAAGCATGGTTTAGGACCAAACGATAGAAAACAAAATGATTATTTAAGAATGGTTGCTAGAACATTTTCAACATTTAGAAATACTCCTGCTAGAGAAACTGTTGTAACATATATTAATGGTTTTGGAATAACAGTGAATGAAGTTGATATTCCTGGTGAGTATCCAACTGACCCAAATGTAATTAGTAATATATTTAAGATTGAAGCCGGTGTATGTATGGTTGATAATCAACTAATTGATATATTTGAAGATACTTATTTTGTATTTTCAAATACTGATTTTATTCCTGATACTAAATATGGTATAGTTATTGAATATGATTATATTGAACAACGCCAAGATAATATTGCAAAAATTAGATTTATCGATTATGCAAGTTTACATTTTCCTCGTATTGAAGATTCTAATGTTGTAAGTTGTGATTTTAATGATAAGAGTTTAGATGGTAATAATTCAACTACTGTATTTTCAGGTAAGCCTGGATTACTGATAGCTACATTTGCTACTAGTTCTGATATAATAGATGATGAAAATACAGAAGCTCGTCAAATTATTCAATCAAATCCTGCAACCCCTGGTGCTATTGTAAATGGTATAGATCCTCAGTATTTATCTAAACTTTATATTCAAAATTATAAACTACTTTTCGAATACTTTGGTAATCAGTCAAGGGCAATTTATAGTTCAATGGGATTAACATCAGCAAACTTTATTGCCGTAGCGGAAGAACAATTGCATAAAGCATCTGATCCACAATTCTCAGAAGAAGAAGATCTTCGTTCTGGTGATATGTGTTACTTTGATGATGAGTCCGGTACATATAAACGATCAGTTGCTTCTAGACAAAAGTTTAGTCAAGTTATTGGAATGTATTTAAATGAATATAATGAAGGAAATCACTTAATATATACTGGTGGTTATATTACATTAGATGCTGTAAAATACAACCTTCCTCCTGATCATCAACTTTTAACAATGGTGCCTGGTACACATTACTTCTTAGAAGATGCTACTAGTTTATTTGAATCACAAAATCAAATTCGTACAATTGATAACTATGTTCTAAGTGATAGCTCTGGTAGAATTTCAAACCGTTATTATCCAAGTTCTGTTAGAGTTGGATATGCTACAGCTTGTAATCAAATTGTTTTAAATATTGACCATAGTGCTGAAATAGGTACACAAAATTTAATTAGTCTTTTTGGAACATATGATGAATACCAAAGAGAATATGAAGCAAATGAATCAGTTATTAATGCTACAATAGAAATTAATACTCTTCAGGAAAGAAATATTAAATTACAAAATAAAGTTGCAGATACTACTATACGTGTCGGTGATAACAATGCTCCCGAGGTTAATGCGTTCTTCTTTAACTATTCAAACCCTTTGTATTCTTATGAATTCACATATCTAATGTACAATATTTTAGTAAAATATTTTGCAGAAGGTTTTAATTCTAAAAATATTATTGATACTGATCTTGGATTAGACTTTATAGATATGGGAACATTTAGTACTGGTCAACAATTAGATATTAAAACTAATGTCCTAGGATTTAATAATCTTAAAAATATTCGTAATATGATAAATGAATCTATTGCTGATATTGAAATTCTTTTACAAGCAAAAGAAACTGAATTGAGTAATTTTATTGCTTCTTTTAAAGTATCTGGAACTACTAATCAGTTTGATATTTTAACTTTAGAGTTGCAAATTGCTAGATATAAGCTTGGAGATGATTATAATAATATTGATAACTTTGAAAATTATCAACTTATAAATAATGATATTTTTAATTATGATTCAGGTGTTGGTAGTGTTGTTGATATAGCTGGTGATAATATTACAACTATAAGTGATTCACAACTAGTAGCAAAAGAATCTTATTTTACACAAGTAACTGAGATTAATAAATTAAAAGCTATGTTAGAAGAAATGAATTTATATAATGCAGGTATTGATATTTTAATTGATAGAGAAACTGAACAAAATATTATTGATACTATTGAATTAGGGGACAACTCAGCTGCAATTGATTTAGCTGAAACAACTAAAGATTTAGCTGCTGGTAATATTATGAATGCAGATAGTAATAAATTAGATATATTTCAGATGGATGATTACCAACGTGTAATCTTTAACTATACATATATTACAGATAGATTACAGAAGCGTCTTATTTTAGTTAATAGATTAAATTCTGATTTAATTAAAGCTCAGACTCTTTATGAAGCTGTTCAGAATAATGAACAAAGTACTATTATCGAACAAGTTTCTGCATTAGGTGAAGTAAATAGAATTGAAAATTATGTGACAGCAAATAATACTTTTATTAGTAATTATACAACTGAATATAATAAAATTCGTGCTGAATATTTCCCTAATATATCTCCTATTATTGAAGGTGATATAAACTTTGATGATGGCGGTTATGCTAATCAAAAAATTGGTACATATAGATATGGTTGTGATGATTTTGAAACTACTTATGGTGGCTTAGCTACTAACTTAATTAGTTCTCCTTGTGGTCCTTATACTAGTCCTGATGGATTTATAGTTTCTAAAAATTCAGGTGCTCAATTCATTGATGTTATGGTTAATGATGGTCATGGTACAGGTGATACTATTAGTATGTATTCTGTTAATAATGCAAATCATGGTACAAGTATATTATCTACTAGATTCTTATTTGAACCTACTATACTAGATGATATTGATTTAGAAAATTATGTACTAAATGATGGTGTTCAAAATATTCCATTTGTAGTTGAAAATAATAAACTATTTACAATGATTCCAGGTAATGTTGATATGAGTGCTTATACTTTACTTAATTCATTAGGTGGTGCAACAAGTGGAGTAATTACAATTACAGGTGGTGTTTCATATATTCCTGATACTGAGTATGCTGGTCCAGATATCTTCGGATATTCTATTACAGATACAGAAGGTAAAATTGGTTTTGGAACTATTACTGTTGAAGTTACTGGTCCTTATACAGTTCCTGATAATTATGTTGTTTCTGTTAGTTCAGCTAATAATATTTTAAATCCTTTATCTAATGATGGTCATACAGGTAATGAAGAAATTGTAATAATGTCAGTTACTCAACCAGCCCATGGTACAATTAGTTTTACTCAAGGTATTATGGGACAAGTTCCTGCTGTTCCTGGTGAAATTGTTTACGAGCCTACTTTAGGATATACTGGTAATGATACATTTGACTATTATATCACTGATGGTACTATTTCAATCGGTACTGGTACAGATGGTGCAGATGAATCTGATGGTAGTGTTGTTAAAGGTAAAGTAGATATTATAGTTCAATAATTTTAATAAAAGAAAGGATTGTTATGAGTGTAATAATAGATAATTATGAAACAATAGTTAGAACTATTGTTTCAGGTATTAGAGATGGAACAATAATCTCTAAGAATACTGATAGCCTAGAAGGATTATCAGTTAAGGAATTATTTCACACTTTTGTCTCAGAATTTGACTTCGTGCATTATAAAGATAAAGTTATTACAGGATTAACAATCGATGATGGTATACTAAGTATACCATTTCCAAACAAAGTAGTTTATATAGATAATATATATTTTAATGGTATTGGAGATATTGAAATCAATGAGGAACTTTCTCAGCATATGGTTGATAATCACTTATACTTTGATATTACAGCTTTAAATATACCAAGTCAATGGATTACTGATAACTCAGTATTAACGCTTAATTACGTGGGTTATAATGAGGTATTTGCATGAGATATATAGATGTAACTAATTCAGATGGCATTGTTCAAAATGTAAAAGCATCAGACCTTAGATTTAAAAGTGTAATATCTAATACAATAAATACTGCGCCTGGTGTGGGTAACTTAGCAGGTGTTAATAACTTAGCAGATGCATTAGCAGTAGTTGATACTTTATCAACTGGAACTGGAACTGATTCACTTGAAGTAGAAAGAGTTATAAATAATATAAATGATAATAATGTAATGTATGAAGGTGCTGTAAATGTACAACATATATTTAATCATAATTTAGATACTGAATTTTTTCAATATAATATTTGGGTATTGGAAACAGCTGGATGGCAAAATTCGATAGTGCCAATAACAATTATAAATGAAAATACAGTACAGGTTGATTTATCGCCTGCTAGAGCTTGTAGAATAATTCTTCAAAGTATAGAAAATATATCAAAAACATATGGAATATAAAAAGGATGGATAATGTCAAAGTCAATACTGCAAGAAGTAGCAACTTTAAATGCCCTAAAATTTAACGAGGCTAAATTAAAAAGTAATATTCAAGGCCTTACGAATGATGTTGCTGCTTATTATGAGCAGAGTGACGAATTATCGTATAAGCTAGAAAATGATTACAAAATAATAGTTACAAAACTATTAGAAGTTACACATAATTCAAATGAATTACTTAGAGCTGATATGCTTCAACTTGAAATAAATGTTGGTGCTCTTAAAGATTTAACAGTTGATGAATTATCTAAAAATTATTTTGCTTTAGGTCAACTTCGAAAAGAAAGTCGTAGAGCTGATGCCATCATAGAAGATACTGCTGAAATATTACATCTAAAAAAATTAGAATACTTTACCGGTCCTATTAAATCGCCTACTTATGTAGAAGGGCTTTTAACAGGTTACGATATAGAAAATCTTCAAGTAAATAGAGATTGGTTATATATTGATGCTTTATCAATGTGGTATAAAGATCAAACTATTTTAAATATGAATGAAAATACTCACCTTTTAACTATTGGTGATGCTAGTCGTTTTAATATAGTTTATCTACCTGGAACATTTGAAGTTCAAACATTTTTTAAAGTTGATACTACTGGAAAAGTTACTATTAATTCAACCAATTCATCAGATAATTCATTAACAACAAACGGTAATATTCTAAGTTCACTTGGATATTGTCATGTTAATACTGGTTTTAGAAGTAATGCTGGTGGTGGTTTTGTTAATGTTGGTGGACAAGGTCATATTACAACAGTTGATGGTGAAATCAGAACTGACATTGGTAATATAGTTGCTTCAAATGGTAATTTAGATATTACTAGAGGTTTAAGTTTTATTAGAGATGGTGTTACTTCAACTAATAATGGTTTTGTTAATACAGGAGCTGGTAATATTAGTACAGGTACAGGTGATATTAGTACTGGTGATGGCCGATTAGATGTTACTACTGGTATCGCTACAGCAGCTGGAGATATCGAAATTACTGGATTAGGTAATCTTAATATACTTGATGGTTTTGGTACTATCAGTGAATACTTTACAGTTGGTAATTATTTAACAGTAGGTGGATACTTAACAGTAGGTGGATACTTAACAGTAGTTGGTGACATTCAAACTGAAAATTCAATTTTTATTGAGAAGCTTGGTGATGTAAAATTTATTGTTACGAATGCAGGTGATATGACTTTAACAGGCGAAGCAACATTCAACGATGAGATTCATCAAATAACTGGTAAAGATACTTATCTTGGAAGAGATTTAGATGTTTTGAGAAATATGTATGTACATGGTAATTTTGAAAATGCTGGTACTTTTACAAGTACTGGTAAAATTACTGCAGCAGGTGGATTATTATTAGGTGGTGATTTAGATTTAAATAATACATATTCTCTTAAGAATGGTGCAAATGGTACTTTCTCAGGCAGAGTTACAGCATTTGATTTTAAAACAGATGGTGGTAAATTTGAAGGTGTTGCGACATCTGCAGAGTATGCAGATTTAGCTGAAAAATACGAAAGTGATTTACAATATGAGCCAGGTACGGTTCTTAGTATTGGTATAGATACAGAAGTTACTTTGTATAATCCTGAATTACCATTAGCGGGTGTTGTTTCTACTTCACCAGGGCTTGAACTTAATGCTTCAGTTAGAACAAAAGATTATATTTTTGTTGCCTTAAAAGGACGGATCCCAGTTAAGACAAATCATGATATAGTTAGAGGTATGTATATTTTCCCAGATCCAAAAGAGTTCGGAAAAGTTATAGGTGTGACTAGATCACAATCTAAAGATTCATATTATAGTAGTGAACCATTAATTGGTATAGCTATTACTCCTTCGAAAGGTGGTTATGTAGAGGTTAAGGTTTAATCCTTACCTCTACATCTCTTGTCTTTAATTTCTATCTTTTGGGGTAATTCTATAGAATTTTTAGACTATAGTATTGAATTTCCTTACCTAAAAAAATTACCCTAAAAGATAGCAATTATTTTCTAATTATTATCTTTTAGGGTAAAAAAAATTATTATCTTTTAGGGTAAAAAAATTATTATCTTTAAAGAGATTCAATAATTACCATAGAAATAATAATATAAAGGCTAGTAATGAAAGATGTAAAACATTGGCATTATGTGGTATCAGAGTTATGTAATATGAATTGTACATATTGTAATGTTGACGTCAATAATAAACTTAGATTAGACGAAGCGTACTTTGATGAATTTATGTTGAATTTAACTGAGCCTTTTGTGTTTAGTATATTCGGTGGGGAAGTTTTTCTACAATTAGATATTGTAGAATATATAATAAATAAATTAGAATCTCATCCAAATTTGATTCAAATTGTAATAACTACAAATGGGACAATATATAATAAAACAGTTAAAAAAATTGTGGAGCATCCTAATATTAGAACCACTATATCATATGATGGTATTTTTCAAGAAGCTCATCGAGGGAATCATCGAATCTATATTCGATCATTAATTGAAGCAGGTGCAACTCATGGTCATTGTATGATTAATGGAATTGATATGCAAGATAATATTCTTATTAAACAACACGAAGCTCTTATAGATGTAGGATTAGTTCCTGATATGACTCTTGTTAGAGACATTGGTTCATGGAATGATGAACAAGTTCAAACATTTAATAAAGAGTTTACTAAATACATTAATTATCTTGGTGACTTTAAACAATATAAGACTTACAATGAGATACCAGGATTAATTAAAACATATCTCAATCCTGTTCTAGAATTCTTTATGAAAGGTCATGAACAAGAAGATTGTGGAGTAGGAACAAGCTACTGGGCAATTACTCCTCAGAAGAAAATAGTTGCATGCGAGCGTTTCGAGAGAGACTCTACAACATTATTAACTAATAAATATATAGTAACTGATGTGTGTGATAAATGCGACATAAGTCAATTTTGTCATCGTGGGTGTACTTATGAGCAAATTAAAAACAAAGCTCCTATCGCTGAGTTATGTGAGATCTACAAGTACATTAATAAAGAGATTACAGAATTAATATCTAGAACACGACATACTCTGTTAATTTTATTTGAAAAGGAAAATATGTGAAAAGTGCAATAAATATAAACCTATTCGGAGGCCCAGGAGTTGGTAAAAGTAGAACAGCTGCTGCTGTATTTGATAGATTAAAAATGCTAGGAAAGAAAGTTGATATGACTCAAGAGTTTGCTAAAGAATTAGTATATTCAGAAGATTGGTTTAGACTTTCTGACCAACTATTGGTAGCAGGTGAACAGCATCATAGAATGTATAGACTTCTTAATAAAGTTGATTATGCTGTACATGATAGTCCATTCATAATGGGAATGTCATATTGTTGTGAAACTAAGATACCAATTGCTGAATTTAATGCTTATCTAAAAGAACAATTTAATAGATATAATAATGTTAATATTCTTCTTAGAAGAAATAAAGAAGCTCTATACGAAGAGTATGGTAGAGAACAAGATTTGGAAGGTGCTAAACTTTTAGATGATACAATTGCTCATTTATTAATGAAAAATTCAATTCCATATATTGTTGTTGATGTTGATGATGGAACAATTGATCATATTATTAGCATAGCTACAATGCCGTTAGAATATAAGTCATGAATTACTATACAGGGATAGGCGCAAGAAAGACTCCAACAGCAATTTTAGAATTTATGTCAAGCTTCTCACAAGTATTTAAAGATACATATATTCTAAGATCTGGTGGAGCAGATGGAGCAGATTTAGCATTTGAAAAAGATATTGATAAGAAAGATATATTTCTGCCATGGAAAGGTTTTAATAATAACACATCAAGTTTATTTAATATTTGGCCTCAAGCATTTGATATAGCATCTGAACATCATCGGAGTTGGAAATATTTAAAAACACCAGTTAAAAGACTCATGGCTAGAAATGTTCATCAAGTTCTAGGAATAGGTTTAGATCGTCCAAGTGATTTCTTAATATGTTGGACTATAGATGGTGCTACAAATAAAGAAGAAGTCGGTAAAGATACAGGTGGAACGGGTTTAGCTATTGGTGTAGCTGATACTTACAACGTTCCAATATATAATTTACAAAAGTTAGATGTGTTAGAAACATTATCAGAACAATATAAAATACAAATTTAAGGATATAAAAATGAATGAAGAAAATAAAGAGACTCCATTAAAAGATGAGCCTTTAGAAGTACAATTAAAGGCTTCAATTTGGCATTTAGTTCAAGCTGGTAATATATTAGACGATGCTGGTTTTAATGACGCAGCTGCTACTATATTTAATATGGCAAAAGTTACTTTAACTGCAATGGAAGAAAATTCTAAATTAGATGCTTCTAAATTAAGTGCCGATGACTATGATGATATTCTTGGTCAAATTGAGAAATCATGAATCAAAGACAAAAAAGATATTTCGCATATGAAGTAACAACTACACAAAAGTGTGATATGGCTTGTACCTATTGTTTCGAAGGGGAAGAGCTTCAAAATAAGAATCCTCAGTTACATACAGATGATATTATTAAATCAGTTCATGAGATGCTTAATGGTGAGAAATTCCTAGAAGTGTTCAACGGCGTAACTATTAATTTTTGGGGTGGTGAACCTACTCTAAATTCTAAAATGATTATTAGATTGATTAATGAATTTAAAGATTCTCCTGTTGATTTCTTCATGTATACTAATGGTTTTAATGTTAAAAATATTGAGAAAATTATTAATAACTTTAAATTATTTATAGATGACACTTCAAGATTTAGTTATCAAATAAGTTATGACGGTCTTAATAATGATTTAGAAAGAGTTGATCATAAAGGTGAAGGTACATCAAGTACAGTCCTAAGCTCAGTTCATTACTTAATGGATAAATTTCCAGATATTAAACTCAGTATAAAGAGTACATTAGCAATTCATGAAATGCCTAATCTATTAGAGAATTGGTTACATTTTAAAGAACTAATTGAAAAATATCCCACTTTTAACTATTCTCCTACATTAGAGTACACTAACAAATATGTAATAGATGAACCGTTCTTAAAGATAGTTAATGAACAATTTTTAAAGATTGCTAAGCTAGAAATAGAATATTATAAAGCTAATGGTAGATTCGTTTGGTCATGGTTTGGAACAGGTGAACGCAATGTTTGTTCTGCTGGTACGAATATAGCTAATGTTGATATTGATGGTAATCTTTTAGTTTGTCATGGAGCGTTATATTCTGAAAATAAAGAAGATTTTATAATTGGGCATATTGATAATCCGGTTGAAGCTGTTATGACTTCACATGAAAGACATAAAGAAATTATGCTTGTTCCTGAACATTGTAAAGGTTGTACAGCAACTGTATGTTATCAATGTCCAATTGTAAATCATGATACATCAACAAAAGAAACATATGAAGAAAAGTATCATGATCCAAAAGATGACTTATGTGGAATATATAAAGCATTCGGAAAAATAGATAGAACCGTGCAAAAACACTTAGGAATTTAATTCCTAAGAAAATTAGGAATTAAAGGAATAAAAATGGCAGTTAATAATATAACAGATGAAACGACTCCAACCCTTGTAGCTAATCCAGCTACAATAGAAGGTCAAGTAGTATATGGAGGCGCTACTGCTATACAAGATAGAAGAATTGATTGTGCGGCTCACCATGCACCTAATCAAGGAGCAGCTTTCCCCTCTTTAAATTTTGTAGGAATTACTGATACAGTTTGTACAGAAGACACTACAAGTTTAAAACACTCATTAAATAGTATTGCTAATAATTGGTCTAGGGGAGTAAGTAATCCTGATCCTAGATACAAGCAAGCAAGTAATCAATCATGGTATATTCCTAAAATTACTTTAAATGCTATTAAAGGAAATGTTGCTTATAAATACGAATGGGATCAAATGGTATCTGTTATTAATTCATTTAGTACTTTTGGTATAGCTTCAATATCTCGTCCAGCAGAAATAGAAGCAGCTTTTTATAATAATATTATAAACAATTATATTAGTATTGCGGATAACTGTTTATGTAATTCAGATTGTGCTTGTAATAATGTATGTACATGTAATACAGATTGTGGTTGTAACTATAGCGATAGACGATTAAAGATTGAAATAAATCATATTGGAACAGTAGCATCGAATAAAATTAAGAGTAAAACTCCTATTAAATTCTATTCATTTTATTATGTTGATGGTACTGAACTAGGACTTGATTTACCAAAAGAAAAACAATTTGGTGTAATGGCTCAAGATTTAATCAGAGATGGTTTATCAATTTATGTTATAAATACAGAAGAGTATTTTCAAGTCGATTATGATGCTCTTTATAGAGATATATTCAGCAGAATAATATGAATTTAAATAAAATAATAAAGCCCAAAATTAATGATCTACCAGATAAACCGATATGTTTAAGAGGTAGATTAAATACTGGAACTACTTGTAATTTAAATTGTGAATTCTGTTACTATCAAGGTAATTTAAAAGATCCTTTTAGAAAACTTAGTATCATTGAGAATGAAATTAATTTATTGAAAGCTTCTGGTATGACAAGTATTGATTTATCAGGTGGTGAAAGTTCTATACATCCTGAGTTCTTAACAATCTTAGATATGTGTAAAAACTTTGATAAAATAGCTATGCTTACAAATGGTATTAGTTTCAGTGATATTGATAAACTAAAAGAAGCTAAAGATCATGGCTTATCTGAAATATTATTCAGTTTACACGGTTGGAATACTAAATCGCATAATGAGAAAGTTGATCATAAAGCGTTTAGAAAGATAATTCAAGCAATTAAGAATGCTCAAGAGTTAGATATGGATATTCGAATTAATTGCACTGTTCAAAATGATTTTGATGGTCGTAATTATGCTAGAATTATAAAATATCTAATAAGATGTGGTGTTAAAATTCAACAGTTAAACTTCTTACCTTTAAATAGATGGGAATCATCACATAAATTAGATTATTTAGATTACCAGAAAGTATCTCCTAAGATAATGATCTTTATCGATAAAGATATCGTTCCTGTGACTGTTAGATATATTCCTTTCTGCTTTATGAAAGGATATGAAAAATACTGCGTTAGTACGTTAGATCATATATATGATCTAACTGATTGGAATATTCAAACATTTGATTTAACCACAGTTCAGGATATAACAGTAGAGTCAATGTTAGAAACAGCTATAACTAATAGGATAGCTTCTTACGATAAACCTCGTTCATGTAAAGATTGTGAATTCATTCTTCGATGCGATGGTTACGAAAAATAAAAAGGAATAAAAAGGAATATAAATGAAAGTATTTGAAATGGCAGCAGTCATTGATTGTGGTACATATTTTGAAATAGAATATTTAACTGCATCACACAATAAAGAGTTTGAGAGCCACACAGGTTTCTTAGGTTTAAGCACCTTTGCTGCAAGTGAAATAAAGAAACATATATCAAATAATAAAATAGTTAGAATTATAAAAGATTATAAAAATATTGATATACAAGTACATGATCTTATCATTGTTGATGTAAATAATGAGTTAGAATTATACAAAAGTATATATCTTAAAAAAGTACGCCAATTGGTTACACACCAGCAAGCAAACGTTTCTGGACTAATGATGTATCAATATATTAATATCAATAATATTCTTTGTGATAATGGATACTTTATTCATGATGATAATAAAGAAGAAACATATCTCAAAATACTTGAAACAGGTGATGATGCTTTAATTGATAAACTTGAGATGTATTTAAATGCTAGAGATGAAATTGCTAGAAGTTCTTATTTAGAAGAGAAATACACTGAATATTTTTCAGAGATTAGATTAGCAACTGATGAATCAAAAGTTGATGAACTATATGCTACATTCATGTCGAAATATCTAAACGACATTTCATAGGAAGTAGGATGATAAATCCTAATCATATACAATCTCATAATGCGGTTGTATATTATATAAATGATCATAACAAAATAAACGGTTCTTTTTATTATGCATTTGAATATTTTTATTTACTACAACAACATTCATTATGTACTTTATATATTGTTGCTAAGCGTAAATTAAAAGAGGATGAAATTCTTTCACTTAATGCTATTAAAGATAAATACGATATTGAAGAAATTGATATACAATTCTGTACTACTGTACAGATGTATACTTATAATGTTAGAAAAGCTTTATTCGTTGATGTATCATCTTATAAACGATTAAGAGGTTTTGTTCGAGGTGAACATTTTGTTTATAGTAATGAAACTCATGATAATTATAGAAGCCCGAATGGTACCACATATTTTGGTTATTATGATTATCAAAAATTTGATATTAAGAGCACTTTGAAGTTGAACTTTAGTATTTTTAAACAAATTGAAAATTGTAAAACGGAAACAACATTCTTAAGTTATGTAAATAAGGGAAAGAGTGATAGTTGTGAAATTGCTGTAATTGCTGAGAAATACAATTTAAAGAATATTCTAATGAAGAGTGATATCAAAATAATTAAAAATCTATTTAATATAATAGACCAAATTGTTTATGTTCATATCGGTTTAGATACAAATAATCGTATTATAGTAGAAGCAGCATGGTACAATATTCCAATTATAATTGAAGAAAGAACTACCATTGAAGATAGCACTACACTACGCCAAAAAGATATCAAAGATGGTCAATTACAAAAATACACATTAGACAAAAATGATTTAATGGTACAAACAATATTAAAAGATTAAAAAATGAAAAAGATATTAATGCTAGAAGGTGAGTTAATATTAACTTATACCTGGAATAATAATGGTCACAATATATGTGGCCATATCTTTGAATTGATAGATTACTATTATATTCTAAAAGATGTTTTTGATACCCGAGTACTATTTATAGGTCTATCAGAAGAAGATTTTCGTACTGTTATAAAGAAGTACACATTCACTCAACAAGAAGTTGAAAAGTTATTAAGCGTTACTACATTTAATAATTATCATCCTACATTGATTAAATGTAAGAATATATTCTTTATGGATGGAGATATAAATACTATGAATTTAGTAACATATCTATCAGATAATGTTTTTACATTCGCATGTGGAAACAAAGAAATAAAAAATAATGTCAACCCTAAGCTTCATGTGTTACAAGACCAAAGAGTCTATGAACAAGTAAAGGTAAATGGTATTGATTATAAGAAAAAGATCTTATTTAGTAAATTGAAATCACCAATTAGAACGGATAAAATATTAATGTATCTAACTGGTAATTGTCGAATTTTAGAACTTGATGTAGTTAAGGATTATATTTTAAGTAATCCGGGTAATTATTTATTACTGACAGACAATGATTATTATGATTCATTATCTAACATATGTCAAATTGAAAGAACACCTTATGAAGAATTTATAAATATATCTAAATATATTTATACTCCTATTTCGAGAAAATGGGATTGTTCTCCACGAATGATAGCAGAATGTCAATACTTCGGTATTGATGTTGAGTATCTAAATATTGATTATTTGGATACTGATCTTGGTTTGAAATATCGCATAGAAGATCTAAAGAATCTCAATCAGGTAGAACTTACTAAAGATGATAATATAATCAACATTTTAAAGGAAATAATATGGAAGAAGTTAAAGTAAAATACTGTTTACTAATTACTTTTAAGTGTGATTGGGATTGTTCATATTGTATAGTTGATACACATAATCAAGATGAACCTAAACCTCAAGATATATTTGATAGTATTGATTCATTAAAAAATGGAAGTTTAGTTTCTCTTGCTGGTGGTGAACCAGGAATGGCTAAGAAAGAATTTTTAGTTGAAATAATACAAAGATTATTAGAAAAGAACTGTAATATTCACATGGATACTAATGGACTCTTCTTTAGAAGATATCCTGAGTTAGTTAAATATATTGAATACTTCTTTTATCATGTACAAGATGATTTAACTAATTACGATGTATATATGCCTATTATCAATGTACCTATGGATTATGTTATCATAGCAGATGATACTAATTTTCATCTTGTTAGAGATTTCTTACTCAATGTTGATTTACCTATTCATGTTCATAGAGCAAGAAAGAATGAAAATCAAAACTTAACAAGTCTAAGTATTAAGAATGCATTTAAACTCTATAATGAAATTAAAGATATAATTCCAAAAGAGTCTATCTTGCAACTACTTGGTGAAAATACATCAGTTGATCAAAATGTAAAAGTAATGGGGTTTAGATGAATTGTTTCTTACCTATAACTTATGTTTGTAATTGGCATTGTAATTATTGTATAGTTGATACACATAATCAAAGTAGTTCAAAAGCTACTAAAAAGAAAGTACTTAAATGTATTGAGAATATTCCAGAAGGGTGTTCAGTCCATATTGAAGGTGGTGAACCTGGTACTGTTAATGAAGAAGATATTCTTGAGTACTTTAAATTACTTAAAGAAAAGAACTGTGAGATTGTTCTAAACACAAATGGTTTATTCTTAGAGAAGTATCCAAAGATAGTAGAAGAATATGTTGATGATATTTTATATCATTGTATAGAGCATATAGAAGAGTTAAAAGAAATACAATTATTTGATATCAGTGTTCCAATTACATATATGTTGTTGGTTAATGATTCAAATTTTCTTGCGCTTGATTGGTATTATGATAACTATAATATTCAATTTTTTGTTTCAAGTATGAAAGAGGTCAATGGAAATAGTTTATCAAATAAGAATGCATTATATATAATCAAGAACTATAAAGTACACGGGGATAGTATAAGTCATTTATTAAAAGGAAATTAAAATGCAAGAAACGCAAGAAGAGAAGATAGACTTTGAACAGATAACAAGTATACATTACAATGTTGATTTAACTTTTAAATGTAATTGGGATTGTTGGTACTGTTGTGCAGACACACATAATCAAGATGAACAGATAGATGATGCTTCTGTTATGAATCAATTAGCTAAAGTACCAAATAATACTATTGTTTCGTTTGCTGGTGGTGAACCAGGAATGGTATCCAAAGATCTTATTATTAAGTATTGTGAAATCCTAAAAGAAAAGAACTGTGTAATCACAGTTGATACAAATGGGCTATTTTTAGAGAAGTATCCTGACTTAGTTGTTAAATACATAAGCGATGTTCTCTATCATACAGTACAAGATGTTAGATCAAGAAAAGAAATTAAATTATATCACTTTGATCATATTCCTGTAAATGATAATTTTATTTATCAACTAGTGGTAACAAATAAAGATTCATTTGAAGATATTGAATGGTATTTAAATAAGTATCCTCAATTTCAATTTGCTGTTATTGGTGCTAATGCTGGTTATGTTAAAGAGGTATATCAATCTGGTCTTGATAGAAAATTAGGTTTTAAAATATATCAAAAATATAAAGATAGGTTATTCTTACCACATGCACCTTTATTGTTTCTTGAATCAGATGATTTTGAAAACTGTGTTTCACTTAGAACAAAGGACAAATAATGGAAGGAATGAATTTAGATTTTATGAAAGCTAATGAGAAAGAACTTGAAATTATAGTTACTTATAAATGTAATTGGAATTGTGAATATTGTTGTGTTGATACTCATAATCAACCAGCTATAAGTTCTATTGAATTACAAAATAAAGTTAAATTAGTTCATGAGAAATACAATGATTATAATATTACTTTATCTGGTGGCGAAGTTGGAACATTAAGCTTAGAAAAAATATTATATTTACTTGAGGAATTTGAAGACTATAATTTATCATTAAATACTAATGGATTATTCTTAGAGAAGTATCCAAGTTTAATTGATAAGTTCAATAGTATTTTATACCATGCTTCTGAAAATTTAGATACTGAGATAATAAAAGATTTACCAGGGAATGTTCAATATATGATTGTTGTAACAGATAATAACTTTCATAATTTAGAATCATTTCTTGATAACAATAATAGATTATTTCATATAGTTCCTGGTTCATTATCATTAGAAGATTATACTCCTCAATTAAGCAAAGCTAATCACAAACTACTTTTAAAAAATTATAGAACTTATGCAACAATCGAAAGTCAATTGAGATGGATAACTGAAAAAGATTTTGATAATATAGTTTACATTTAAAGGAAATCTTTTGAGAGAAATAACAAGAATAGAAATAGAGTTAAATAATATATGTAATTTACAATGTCCATTATGTATAAGACAAACTCATCCTGAATTAACGGATAATAAAACATTAGATTATAATGTTTTAATTGAACGATTAGAAAACTTAAAAGATCTTAAGTATGTTACTCTGGCTGGTCCCACATCAGAACCGACTCTATATAAGAAACTTGTGCCACTTTTAAGATACTTAAAAATGCGCGATATAGAAGTATCATTATTTATTAATGGTGACACTCATGATGATATGTATTATCGTAAACTTGGTATGTTATTTAAAGGCATTAACGGTCATATATATTTAACTGTATGTGGAAGTACTCAAGAACTTCATGAAAAATATAGAGTAGGTAGTAATCTAAATACAGTTCTTAGACGATTAGATATCATTAACCTGTATTCTAAAAAAGGCATATTAAACTATATTGTATTTAATTATAACAAAGATGATGATAGAAGTAGATTTAATAAATACAAGGCTGAGTATTTTCATACTTTACCAGTCAGTGAACATTTTGAATTAGATAGTGAAATACATTTACCCAAGTTAGTATCAGAAGCATATAGTACTTTGAATAGAGAAGATATCACCAAAGAGTGTCCTGCGGAGGAATATAATTTCGCATTACTAAGTTCTGATAATAAGTTAAATCCTTGTAGTCTTTTTAAGAATTTTGGTGATAAACATTGCTGGGAATGTAGTAAGAATAATTCAAAGATATTAAGTGATAATAAAATATATAGGTTAGCAGAAGCTGAATCAGATACATCTGAATTAGCATTACATTTAAAAGGAAGATAGTTATGTTAAAAACATTAACAACAAGTGATATAAAAGAGTTTGAGATAGACTTAACAGGTACATGTAATTTACAATGTCCTTTATGTACAAGAAATTATTCTCATGCTCAACACTTATTAAAGAAGAATGTTAGACCAGTAAAAGATATTATCAAACAATTAGATTTCTTTCCAAATTTAACTAGAATTATGTTAGCTGGAGCTATTAGTGAACCATTATTATATCCAGAATTGCCAGAACTTATTGAGTACTTTAATTCTAGAAATATACATATTGATATGTTTTCTAATGGTTCATTACAAAGTACTGAATATTGGGAATCTCTTGGAAAGCTTTTTAAACAAGGACATGAAAGAAGCTCTTGTACATTTACATTATGTGGAAGTTCACAAGAAGTTAATGCTGAATATAGAGTAGGTAGTGATCTTAGTAAAATTCTAAATAATGCCAAAGCATTTAAATTACATTCTAATAGAGATATCCTTCAAATAATTGAATTCAAATACAACACAGAAGATTTAAAAAGTGAAGCAATGAATGATATTGTAAAAGGTTTTTCTCATAGTTATATTGTTGGAACAGAAGGACGAAGACGTTTAACTGAACATGTTAAGGAAGTATCCAAAGAGATAAGTCCTTTAATTACTAGAGAGAATGCAATTAATACATTATTCAATCGTCGTAAGAAAGTTGGTGATGCTGCAACAATTGAATGTAAAGCATTCAATACAAAAAAGATGCATATTAATCAATTTGGTCAAATGCATTACTGTTATATTAGTATGGAATTTCCTGAATCAAAAGATGATTTCCTTTGTGATGATCCAACTAAATTACATAAAGATTATATATTTGATTATACTAAAATCTTTGAATTTACATATCCTGATTGTTTCTTATGTGAAGCTAAGACTAAAAAGATGATTGAGATTAGTGGATTGGATTTCGTATGTTAGATAGAAGTAAAGTAAATATGATTGAATTTGATCTAACCGGAACATGTAATCTAAATTGTCCTTTATGTGCAAGAAATTATAAAACACTTAATGAAGCTGGTAAGATATTTTATAATGAGAGATCAGTAGAAGATATTATTGAACAGATTAAACTATTTCCTAATTTGAATAAGATTAATTTGGTTGGTGCAACAAGTGAACCAACATTATATAAAGAAATATTTCATTTGATAAAAGAGTTACATAATTTAAATTTAGACATAGAGATATGTACTAATGGAGATACTCATAATCCTGAATGGTGGTATAAGTTAGGTAAATTATTAAAAGAAGGTGATTCTGTATATTTTTCTGTATGTGGAAGCACACAAGAATTACATGAAACATATAGAGTTAATTGTTCATTAGATAATCTTTTAGCTAATGCAGCTGCATTCAAGAATATTAATAAGAATGATTATATTCAACATATATTATTTGCATATAATAAAGAAGATCTTAATAGTACAAAAATGCGTGAGATGATCGAAACATTTAACAATGTTAATTACACTAAAACTTATTTCACAAGAGATCATTCAACATATGTTGATGATTATAATCTAGAGAAACTTCCTATTCACAACGAAGATCTTAAATTTTATCAGACCGCAATTAATTATACTAATCAACTAATTAATAAGACTAAATTAGAACGCAAGTCTAAAACAATGCATTGTACTTCATTCGAAGATGGATCAATACATATAGATCAATCCGGAAATATTTACCCTTGTTATATATGGCTAGAAGAATCTGGTATTAATATATGGGATCAAGATTATGGTAAGATATTAGATTTTGAATATGATTGCTGTAAGTTCTGTGAAAAGAATATTAGAAATATTCTACGATCTAAGGGTTGTGAATTATTATAAAGGAATTAAATGGGATCAGATAATGGATACTCAAAATTACATGAGGTTATTGTTGGTAGAGAGCTTGAATTAAATGATAGAAGTATAGATTTTACTTTTAAACATTTTTATAAAACAAATTTAAATCACTCAGTTTACGAACAAGACGTCTACCACATTAACAAAGATATATTACAAAAGAGAATTTATGATTTAGATAATTTATCTAGTACTATAGAAAAACTCGGAGTTAAGGTGTATCGTCCGACTATTGTAGACAAAGTTCAACAAGTTGTTACACCACAATTTAAAAGTGAATTATCAAGTGCTAGTAATGTTAGAGATTTATCAATAGTAATAGATGATATTATTATTGAGACTCCTACATATGTAACTGGTAGATATTTTGAGAACCAAGCATTGTATGATATATTTGCTAAACAAGATACTCAATGGATTACAGCGCCTAAAACAATAATAACCGAGGATACTATAGATTTGGATGCCTGGGATCTTAAAAGAGATTATACGCGAGATATGAGCGGTTATACGATGGCTATTGACGGTGCCCAATTCTTAAGAGTTCATGATAAGATAGTTGTTAACATATCAAGTTATAACCATTACTTAGGTTATCTTTGGATAAAGAAATTCTTTCCAAATAAAGAATTCTTTGAAATTAGTGTAGTTGATAATCATATTGATGGAGCTATTGTTCAGTTAAATTCAAATACTTTTCTTGTGAATCCTAAGTACAAAGATGCTTTATTAAAACAGATTCCATGGTTAAAGAATTATCGAATATTAGTACCTGAACAATATCAAGTTAGAGATGTATCAAACAAAATCAATTTAGATGGACAACTCGCTAGCTCTTTAGGAATGGATATTAATGTTCTAAGTGTTAGTCATGATACTGTTCTAGTTAATAAAGAAGCTTATGGTACTATAAAAGTACTTGAGCAAAATGGATTTACAGTAGTACCTATTGAATTAGATAACTGTGAAATCTTTGGTGGTGGAATACACTGCAGTACTTTAGATTTAAGGAGAAGTAATGGCACGTAAAAAATTAAAAAATAGAACACTTGTTGAAAAGAAAGCTGCATGTATAATATATAAAAAACATATATTAGATAAATATAAAACACAATTAGATGATGAAATAGTTGAAACACTTGGTAATTATAAACTTATTTTATTCACAACAATTGACAATAATAATATCAATCAAAGTATGGACGAAAGTATGGAGAAACTCTATATTATTAAACTTACTGTTGGTGGAACGGATTATAAATTATTTATCAAAGACAAAGTAAATGCTTATATTGAAGAATATTATAATTATGATGTAAGTACAGTCCATGAGACCTTTGCAAAAATTGGTCCAGCTGCTGATAAGTTCAAAGTTAATATGTCATTAGAAGATATAATAAAAGCTTTATACAAAGCAACTACTACTCAAAAATACTCATGGATGAGTAAATACTACCTTGAAACTAAAAGTTTTATAGTAATGGAAGACACTACTAGTCTGCCAACTATAGATGAAGATCTTGATAGTATTGATCAATACTCTGATCAACTTACACAAATAATGACAGATCTCAAAGATGATATATTAGTTCCAAATTTAAGTTTACACAAACTTAGAATAAGACCAAATGGTAAATTAGTTTGGGGTCAAAGCTTTGATTATTGTATATTTGCTAAGAGTTTAAATTTTATGTTTCTTCCTGATGACTTTAAAGGTAAACATGTTGAGTATATTTTAGATTTAGATAAACCAACAAGTCTTAATCATTTAGTTCAAACTAAAGATAAGTTCAAGCATCTAAGAGATATTAGACCTAGTAAATCAAACGGTCTTTTAGGATATGAATTGAGATATATCAAACCTACACCCGTAGCTAAACTACAAGATATATTTAGTATTGAAGGTTTCTAATGATACTATTCACTGTTATAGAAGGTGATAACAATAATATAAATAACAACTCTGGGAATGTTAAAGTTCCTAGAATGTATGAACAAGAAGCTATTAAATGTTTTCAACAATGGAGACAAAATGCTGGAAGTTTAAAAGATGTAGATATTATATGTTATGCTCCAACTAAGAATTTACCAAGTGCAGATACTATCTTGAAACTAAAAGAACTTAATGTTACTTATGTTGAAAATTATTTACCTGTATCTGAACAACTTGAATATGGTTTCTTTTTGATTCCATTTGTGGGTAAAATTTTAGAAGAATGGTATTTTAATGATACATTGATACATATTGATTTAGATATGAATATTATTAAACCTATTCCAGAAAGATATTTTGATGGTAATGTTTATGTAGGACAATATGATGATGTTAGTTCTTTAAGTCAACGAAATTTAGATAAATGGGAGAATCCATTAGATACAGGATTCACTATATCTCCACCTAGTTCTAAGTTTTATACTATATTTTGTGATGAATTCAGTAAGCTTTATTTTGATAAAAGTTATGAACATGAGCAAGATTGGTTAGATCAAGATGCTAGTTTATTCTTCTTAGAAGAGTACGTTGCAGATAAAATGTTGAATAATAAGAGACTTGAAATGAAAACAATCAAGCATTATCAACTAGGAGAAGGTTATTCTCCTGTTAGTGAGTTCAGTGATGAACAACTTAAAGAAGTTATCTTTTGGCATGAACATTTATTTGTAGAAGAAACAGATGAATGGGCTAAAACGAAAATTAGACAAAAAATAGAATTTAATAAACGAACCAGAGGATAATATGATAAATAACAATAATGATTTTAATGATATGTTCGAAAAAAGACTTCAAGCGTTTACATGTGCTCCTTATGTAGTACTAACTAGTTCATGTACAAACGCAATCTTTTTATGTTTAATGTTACTTAGACTTAAAAAAGAACTTACAAGTACATCAAAGCTTTTTGTTCCAAATAAAACATACCTTAGTGTTCCTCAAATGCTTTTACATAACCAAATTAATTTTGATTATGTAGATTATACTTGGGAAGAAAAATATAACTTAGGATATGATATATATGATTGTGCTGTTGGATTCAAAGAGAATATGTATATTGCTAGTCAATATCAATGTTTAAGTTTTCAACAAAAGAAGACATTAAACATAGGTAAAGGTGGAGCAATTCTATTAGATAATTATAATGATTATTTAATGCTCAAAAGAATGACTCATGATGGTAGAGATTCCTCTGTAACAACTTCAGAAGATTTAAAAAATATCATAATGGGATATCATATGTATATGTCCCCAGATGAGGCAGCAAAAGGTATTTTAATTTTAAACCAATTAAAGACTAAAGATTTCATAATTGGATCATCAGAAGATTATCCAGACATAAGCAAAATTAATTATAATTAGAAGAATTAAGCTCAAAGACTCAAAGTCTTTGAGTAACTCTTGTCTTTCGATCTTTAAAGATCATTTCATAAAAAAACTGCGATCTTTATAGATCGAAAATCTAATATAGAAATTACGAAATTTCTATGGTAAATTTCTCAATTACCCTAAAAGATAGAAAAATTTAGATATCTATAAAGATAACTAAATTTTTACTATAGAAATAATATAGAAAGGATTATCTATGGGACGTAAGAAAAATTTAGTTAAACTAGAGGAATTATTTGCTAAGAATGGTTTTGAATTAATTCAATATAATTCAAATGGCATGGATTTTGGTAAATGCTGGATTCATAAAATCTCAAAAGAATATCTAGTTAATGAAGTCCCAGAGGTAATGCTTGAATTTAAATTTCTTTTAGATTACAAAATTGATACTTTTAGCAATTCGATTGGATTCTCAGAAGCTAATCAAAAATGGTATAGTTGGAGTCATAGAGCAATATTTGGTTTTGGAATTGGGTCAGAAGTTAAAGAAGGTGATATTGCATATAATCCAATATCAAAAGAAGACTTTGAAAAGAAGACCACTAATTATTGGATGGAAGAATCAGAAGAACCAAACTGGAATAAAACATTACTTTCAATTGAAAGAGATGTTCAAAACCCTGACGAATCCTTAAACACCTTAGACACCATACCCTCAGATGCAGGAGAGTTAGTAAATGAATTATCAGAAGGTCTAACAGAAGCAATTTCAACAGTTGCTCAATTAAGCTCAGGTAGATTAGGTTTTATTTTAAACATACAAACTAATTTTAAAGGTGAACAGATTGGAAGAGAACCTTTGAATCATGCTATTTGGACGATGTATCCTGATGAGTATGGAGAAGGTTGTTGGACAGCTAAAACATTAGATGATGCTTATAGAATGGCAGTACAATTTAAAAAAGGAATATAAATGGGAACAGTAAATAGAAGAGTTTTTTTAAGAGCATTAGGCACCGGTTTAGCTATGGGTGAAGGAATTCATCCAATAGATAGTGATTCAATAACAACTCAATTCAAAAATAGAATAAAAATAGGATAATTATAAATATGAAAAATATGAAAAATATAAAAATATTAATACTCTCAGGAACTCATGGTAATGAAATGAGCGCTGTACAACTGGGCATTAAACTAAAGAAATATTATAATGATCCAGATATAAAAGTGATTCCTTTTTTAAATGAATCAGGTCTAATTTGCAATGAAAGAGAAGTTCAACCCTCAAATTCATCATATGATTTAAATAGAAGCTTCAAAGACGAAATTGAAACACATGGTAAGGTAACAACAAAGATTAAAGAATTGATTGATGAATATGATGTTGTTATAGATATTCATAACTCACATAGATGTGCTAATTTTTGTTTAGTTGATATATCAAAAGATTATACAATTCAAAGCTTATGTAAAAGTGCTGGTGTTGAATATGCTTCTAGATATTCAGTAGGTGGAACAATAAAAGATTATACTAATCAAATTGGTAAAATTGGTATTACATATGAATTTTCAGGTATGAGTACTTTAAATAATTCAAAAGAATTAAAAATAGCAACAGGTGATATTATTTCATTGGTTGATGCTATACAAAAATTTCCAGATTCTATGATAGTTGATGAGCAGAAGCTACAAAGTTTGCATACATTAGAAACAGGATTTATTGATTTCATTAAAGATATAAATGATATTGTTCAACCAGGTGATGTGGTGTTTAAGGTGTTTAACGAGCTAGGGGAAGTAATTGAAGAAGTTATTAATGAAGAAGAATGTCCTATTAAAATTATGGCAATAGGACATTCTTTTCAAACTAGAGGTTCAAGTGTTTTACAATATATAAAGAAGGTGTAATATGAAAAAGATATTTATAACAGGTGCTAGTGGATTCATAGGAAGCCATTTAGCAATTGATTTATTTAAAAAAGGCTATCATGTAATTGGTGGCGATAAGATGCTAGAACCTAGTCAAGTACTTAAAGATTTTCGGGATTCTTGTGTTGGTGATGAAATTAAAGAATTAGAAGAAAGATTAGAATTATTTACTATGGATTTTAGTGATGAACGTTTATATAGACAATTAGATACATTTAAAGATGTCAGTTTAATTTATCACCTTGCTAGTCCAGTTGGAGTTAAAACAATTACTAATAACTCAGGTGAAACATTAAGAGAAGCTACAAAGATTAATATGTTTGTAGATGAAGTTTGTGAGAAATTTAATATTCCAGTAGTATATAGTTCTTCTAGTGAAGTTCATGGTTCTGGAACAATTGATGATGAATCAATTTATAAAATTAAGAAGCTTGAAGATTCTCCTCGTTGGTCATATGCTGCTGCTAAAGTACATGGGGAATTTCTTTTTGGTACTGGAACATATCCTAGTGCTATTATTAGATTTTTCAATGTTATTGGTAAAGGTCAAACAACAAAAGGTATGGTAGTTCCTACATTTATAGAAGCTGCTTTAAAAAATGAACCTTTAATTATATTAGAAGATGGTGTAAGAAGCTATTGTGATATAAGAGAAGCTATTGATTATATAGTACCTATTGGTATTCACTTAATGCTTGAAAGAGAGAATTCTCCTTTTAATCTTGGTGATTTTAATATTGGAAATGTTTATAATGTTTGCTATGCAACTATTTTAGCAGAGAAGATAATTCAAATATTTGAATCTAACTCTGTTATTGAACAGAGTGAAGATTATAAAGAATCAAATGCTTTAAAAAACAGAGTCCTTAAAATGGATAATGAATTACTTCTTGATATGGAAGTGGAAAATATTTCTTTAGATGATATACTTTATAATATTAAAGGTGAAGAAGAAGAAATTGAGGATGCTGAGATTGCTTTAGAAGACGAGGCCGAAGATGTTTAATCATACACTTATAGGTTTAGGTGTTGTTGGTGGAGCATTGTATAATAGTTATATAGGTAAAGGAATTGAAGTATTTGATGAAAGTACTGAAATATTTTCAAAAGAAACTCCTATCATGAATAGTAAAGATAGTATAGTTATTGTATGTGTTAATACACCTATGCTTTCTAGTGGTGATCAAAATCCTATGGTATTACATAGAGTACTTGATGCATTAGAAGATAGAGAATTTATGGGAACTGTTATAATAAAAAGTACTGTCCTTTATTCAAACATATTACAGTACACAGACAAATTAAATATAGTAATGTCTCCTGAATTTTTAAATCAACGTTCAGCTAATGAAGATTTCTATAATCAAAATTATTTTGTACTCGGTGGTAATATTATTAATACTAAGCTTGTAGAAGAATTTTATAAAACGAATTTTAAATACAACACAAGAGTAGAAGGATTAAAATTTGAACATTGTTCAATGAAAGAAGCTATTGATTTTAAATATACAAGAAATATTCTTCTAGCAAGTAAAGTTCTATTCTGGGAAATGATTCAAGATATAACAGGTAACTCATTAAAGATGTCTTCTATGATGAAAAACATACCTACTCCTAATCAAGAAAATATTTCACACAATGGTTATAGAGGATATGGTCAAAGTTTAACTAAAAATGCGGATGATTTTAGTGCATGTCTTGATAAAGATCTTTGTGCTACTCTTAAAGATCATGAACATGCTTTACTACAAGCATTTAATGATTATAATGAGTCATTATGAATTATACAAGGAATCAAAGCATTTCTAATGCACAACATTACAGCGCTAAAACATTTTAATTTTCGCCGATTCCGCGCTTAGGATATTCTATGCCTATAACAAATAATCATAGAGAGAAATTCTCTTGTAAATTATTTATTATTTTATGCATAAAATAAAAAGGACAAAATTATGGCAAAAATTATAGACCCAGACTTACTGGTTCGTAGTACAACTTTACCACAATTAGGTATTGATGGTAATATTTGGATTGATACAGCTACTTTCTCTATTAGTACTGATATCTTTGGCTCACTTTCAGCTGATGGTGTTTCTATTCAAGCATTCTATTCTTATTTAAAAGAAGAGTGGAAAACAGATCCAAATCTTATCAAGTTCCCGTTCCCAATGGTTGCAATTACACCAGAACAATTCGAATTCGTTGATACTTGGCAACCAGCTAACATTGAAACTGTAAACTTATTCCGTGATGGTGGATTCGCAGTTAAAAATGCAGATGGTACATCTAGTTCAGAATTCGCAGGAATTATTACACTAGGTTCTATTGGTGGAGCCGATCAGGTTTACTTTCAACAAACTAGTTCAGGACATGCAACAAATGTTGTATTACCAGGAGCAGTTAATCAGTGTGTTAAAGTTTATGGAAATTCTTCAGGAAACACAATATCTTTTGATAATGCTTCTGATACAATTTCAAGTACTGTACCCATAACAACTTTCGCTCCAGGTGAAGTTATTACAGTAACTGGTTCAGTGTCAAATAATAGTACGTATACAATTTTAAGTATTTCACCAGATTATTTATCAATGGTTGTTGAAGAATCAGGAACACTAACAGATGAGGCAGCAGGGGCTAATATCGAGATAGTTGCGGATGCACGTCAATATTACAAAATCTTTGTTCGTGAGCAAGCAAAACTTTACGCTCAGTCAGAACTTGGGGATATCGGGGTTGCAACTTTTACATACCAAGCTTATCGTTTTCCACTAGCGAATGCAGATGACCTGAAAATTACTCACGTCGATACTGAAATTGATGCTGATACTAATGGTACTGCTGATACTGGTCTTTATGCTGATATGAGTATTACGTATTATGCTTCTCCACAGTCTCGTATTATTGGTGCAAGTGCATATGATTTCGATGTTATTATTGATGCCGATGTTGCTAATAATGGAGCTTATCCTTCAGCAGAAGAAATCTACGAATTCGTAGAATGGTCTCTAAGACAAAATTCTGATATTGATGCGGGAGCTGGCAGCGTTATTGGTAAAACTGCAAGTTCACTTCTTAAGTTTGTTGGGGATACTCTTGTAACTTCTCAAGGTGTTTTTATTGATGACTTTAGTTCAACAGATATCAATAGACTTGAGTTCTATGATAATACAGGTGTAAAACGTGTATTCCCATTCGTTGCCGCAGGTAGTATTAACTTCAATCAGAATCTTGTAGATGATTCAGGTGCAGTTTATAGAATGTTCTTTACAGATGCTAATGGTAACAACTTTGGTGATGTTGATGCTCTTATCGTTCAAGATAATGAAGATGTAGATATTGCTGGTAATGTTACTGGTTCTGAAGTACAATTCACATTTGATTATGATGGTAATGTACAAGGTGGTAGAACATCTGCACAAGATGCAGCTGTAACAGTTGTTGCAATTGGACTTGATAAAGCTCAATATGTAAAAGCAACTTCGACAATTGGTCGTTCAAATGCAAATAGTGTTTCACTGGTTGCTTCATTGGAAAGAAACTACTCTAACCCAGCTTAGGCTGGGTTAGTTTAATAATTCTCTGTTGTATCTTTCTTCGAAGAAAGATACAACAGAGAATTAAAGGATACATATGACAGGAAACGAATTAAATCAAATTGTAAGTGACACCCATAGTTATTCTAAAATTCTTGTATTTATACATGAAGATATTTGGAGAAAAGAATCATTAAATTTATTAGATAATAATACAGAAGAAGACATATTTAATAAAGATATACTTTATGCTATATATAGTGATGGAACAGAATATAAAATCAAAGAATTGACGGGTATGTGGAATACTATTGGTCAAGATAAAAATTATGGAAGTACAATATGGAAAACGAATTACAATCAAAGCTCGAAGAGCTTGCTGAAGCATTAGCCGTCAATACTAAAGTTAAAATTGAAAAAGAAACAAACCCTATTTATAAAACTATTCAAATGTTTATTATATTAGGGATTGTTTCTTTCTTGATGTTCGGTTTACTGATCTATTTTATTTATATAAATAATGCTAAAACAAATAATTTACAAATTATTTACAAAGAACAAATTATTAATAAAAACATATATCCAATTGATCGAATGAATTTAATAAACGTTAAAATTAAAGGCAATAAACTATGTAAATACTATAGAATAATATCTGAACAAAAATCTGAGTTTTATACTATTTGTAAAAAAATTGACCGCAATGTCGTCAAAACTAAAATTAAATCATAGGATTATAAATGAATGAATTAGAACTAAAACTAATTGAGTTAATGGAAGCAATGGGGCTTTCTGTAGATGAGTATGTAACACAGAAAATTTCTGAATTTGCATCTATTCATAACACGGATGTAGCTACACTACAAGACAAACTTTCTGCGATTGATGTTGCACTTGATGGTGTTGGTGACGGAGAAATTACTGTTGGGCAAAATATCATTACTCAAATATCTGGATTAGAAGGTCGTTTAACTACGGTTGAAGGAAATACTGCTGCTCTTGGAAGTCAAATCACTGCTGAAACTGTACGTGCTGAAGCTGCTGAAGCTGTTCTAAATAATAAAATTGATGCTGAACAACTACGTGCTGAAACTGCTGAAGCTGCTCTTGATACTGTAATTAATAATGCACTTATTGAGGGTGAGGCAAGAGTTGCTGCTCTTGAGGAGGATAAACTTGTACAAGAGACTCGTATGGCTGCGACTGAAGCTGTTGATGCTGCGCAATCTGCTGCAATCACTGCTACTGAAGGTGAACTAGATGTTTTAAACGGCGATGATACTGTTGTTGGTTCTGTTGCTAAATCTGTTAAAGATGCTGTAGATGTTGAGACTGCTGCTCGTACTGATGCTGACGTTGCACTACAAGAACAAATTACAGAAATTACAGGTGGAGGTGTTGGTTCAATTGGTGATTTAGAAAATCGTGTTGAAGCAAACGAAACTTCTATTACTGATATCCAAGCAAATAAATTAGATGTAACTAAAGTTACATCTCTTAATATTGTGAGTATTGAGAATGTATTTAGAGCAAAACTTGGATTAGTTGCTACTGCTATGCCAATAGTGTAGTATTTAGTATGTACCTTTAGGGGTACATCTATAAATATTAACAAGGATATAATATGGGGTTTTTACTAAATGGGACAGTTATTACACAGTCAGGTACTGATACCTCATTGGCTGGATTATCTGGTAATGGCGCGACAGTTACTGATTTTGGAGCATATAAAGTATATAATTGTGGTGGTAATAGATTAGTAGTAAATGGTACATTAACTATAAACGGTCTAGATAAGATACAAGAACAATTATTAATCGGTACAGGAAGTCAATCTGTTATTGATATTGAGGTAGCTGGAACATTAACTATAGGATTTAATTCAAGTAATGTTGATGGAAGTTATATAAATACTCAACATTTCCCTAGTGTTGTAGAAAAAGATGTTAACTTGGATTTTGGTACAAGTAGAGCTAAAAATGATGCATGGGCGTCAACAACAAGACCATTCATGTTAATCAAAGCTGGTGCAAATTTAACATGGAATGGTAATTTAATTTCTTGTGGTGGAATTGGTTTTGATGGTAATAGTAATGCATCTGCAACCGATTCTGTTATTGTTTTTAATGATGCAATATGGGATACACGAACAGTAAATGGTGCTTATGGTACATTTGACCAATTAATATATTCTTATACTAGAGATATTAATATTAATGGTTTTACTGTTATGGCTAATAATGATAAAAGTAATACAAGTTTATTCGGTCAATTGGCAACACCATTTTATCCAATTAAAGGATATACCGGCCTTTTTACAGGTGCGGCTTTTTCTGGTAGTACTTCTCAACCCGTTGGTTATAGTTTAGTTATTGAAGATTATGCAGGTATTGTTGGTAATGATACAGCTGATGATATTCAACCCCAAGGCAGACAAGATGTTAGTACAGGAATAGTTACATTTCTTAATTCGTCAAAGGGTAGTAATTTATCTATTGGTCCAGATCAAACAGATAGTATTCAATTAATTAAAGCTGAACAAAGTGTTAGTGGAAATTTTAAAACTTCTCTTGGTGATAATATAGATGACTTTATTGTTGGAACAGTTGATAATAATAATACACTTTATAGTGGATTAGGAGCAGCTGGTATTTATGATATGGGTAATATTCTATTAGCAAAATGGGATGGTGGTTTAGGTGTTGCTATACCCACAAAAACCTCTTATAGTCCAGGTGGAGCAGATGCTGACCTTTATGACTTCTATATGTATGCTTATTTATACCAAAGTAGAAATAGACTACAGGTACTTCTTAGAGAAGTTGGTGGACAAAATTTAGAATTTATTGGTGCGTATGATACTTCAATTACTGAACCTAATAGAACTTTAGTTGATGCATATACAATTGTTAATACACTTGATAGATTATACGATTCAGCTAAGTCAAATAAAATAGATAATATTTTAATACCAAGTATGGATAAACCACAAATTGAAGCTCAAGGTAATATCCTTGATTTAGGTGATTTAGATTTAGATATCGGTATTAGTGGTGCAGCTTATGTTTGCACTACAACAAAAATAACAATAAAGGTTAGATAATGGCTACATATACTTTTGATGCTGCTAATGATGCAAGTACATTAGAGTGGCTATTTACGAATGGTGATGGTACAACCGGAAACTCAGGAGCAGCTACAAATAGAAAATGGGGTTTTGACGTAAATGAAACTCGTTCTACTGGTGTTGGTCCTCTAACTGGACAAAGTTCAGCTGGGTATGTTTATGTAGAGGCATCCTCACCTGGTGCATTTGGTGATGTATATACAATGGAATCACCGGTAATCGATTTAAGTACAAGTTTTATAGATTTTAGTGTTTATTATTCTCATAGATTTAGTGGAAGTTTCGGTTCTTTATATATAGAAGGTTGGAATGGTACAGCATGGGGAGTAGTCCTTAGTTATCCAGGATTAACCGGAAGTGATGCGACGTGGAAATTGGCAAATACTGATTTTGCTGCTTACTCAAATTCAACATTTAAAATAAGAATTAGATTTACCGTTGATTCTGGTACAGCATGGCACATGGACCTTGGTATTGATTCAATTAGTTGGAATTTAACTCCTAGAAATGCTCATGTTGGACCCACCTCAGATACAGATGCAACAACTAATCAGATTTCTGATGCTGATCCAAATGGTACAACTGTAGGTATAACAGCATTCGCTGTTGATCCTGATGTTGAAACAATAACTTATTCATTAACAGATAATGCGGGTGGAAGATTTACTATTAATTCTACTACTGGTGTTGTAACAGTAGCTAATGCATCTTTAATATCATGGGCAGTTAATACGAATCATAATATTACAGTAAGAAGTACGTCAGCGGATTTAACTTTTACTGAACTAATTATTAATATAGCAGTAATAAATGATACCCCTATACCTATTAGTCCTTTAAGTGATATCAATGCTTCAGAGAATATAATTAATGAAATTTGTGTTAATGGTGATACAGTAGGTATCGTTGCATTCGCAGAAGATATTAACTTTGCTGATACAGTAACATATTCATTAGATGATAATGCCGGTGGAAGATTTGCTATTGGTACAAGTACTGGTATAGTTACAGTAGCGGATGCTGCTAATATTATACATGCTAATGCTACTTCACATCTTATTATTGTTAGAGCAACCTCAACAGATACAAGTACAGTAACATCAAATTTTTCAATAACTGTACAAAAAGAAATTCTAGCACAACTAGCAAGTACTACTAAATTTAATTCAATTAAAACAACAGGACAAGTTAGAGTTAAACTAGGAGCTTTACCGAATGGACTTTCAGTTCTAGGACATTTAATATTAGAAGAGGTTATTGACTTCGATGATGTTACAATTGTTAATGGTAAAATGGAATTTGAAAAAGCAGGTACATATAATGCCACAAATTGTAATATAGCAGAAATAACAAACACTAGTGGTGGAAGTATAACATTAAATTCAAACGGTAGTAATTTTTTAATTAATACCGGTCCAAATATTAATGTAGTAACTTCATCACAATTAACATTTACAGGCTTAGTTGTTGGAACAGAAGTTCGTTTATATCAAGGAACTAATCCACAAACAGCTACAGATGTAGCTGGTATAGAAAATGTTACAGATTCAACATATACTATTATACATGGTGCTGGTGGTGTTAATGGATATGCAAGAATATTTTCAATTGGTTATGATGATATATTTTTAAACCTGACGCCAATACCAGCAGAAGATACTTCTATACCTATTCAACAACGTGTTGATAGATGGTATAAAAATAATTAAAAATTTTAAGGAATAAAGATGAGTAAGATGAGTAAAGAAATTGCAAATAAAAAACGCTATAAGATTATGTGTGATACTAAAAATACATTTTTAGATATTGAATTAGATTTAGTACTAGATGATGATACTATTGGTACAACTGTTAATGTATTAGGTGGAACTTTTAAAATTACACAAAATGGTAAAATTCTTGTATTAGTTGAACCAGATTGGTGTTTAACATTAATGGATGTTACACCAGTTCCTGAAGTTAAAAAGCCTAAGTTAGTAATTAATGAGACGCTTGAGATATTTTTCAAGACAAAAGAAATTCAAGTTAAAACATCTTGTACATATGAAGAATTATTTTATGTGTTACAAGATGAATGGAAATTAGCCGGTGTATTAATGACAGAATCTTTACCATTTGATTACTCAGAAAGATTAAAATTGTTCACATTTACAAATGATTGGAGATTCGCAGAAGGTAGTTTACCTTTTATGAAGAATGGTAGTTTCTCTCGAAAAAATTCGATGGGTAGAAATATATAATAAATTAAAAAGGATTAAATATGGCACGTAAAAAAATAAAGAAGGAAGATCAATCTCAAATAGCAATTAATATTGATAATGCTTTTGATCTCCCTTCTGATCCAGAAGAGATACAAGATGAAGCATTTTTATTAGCAAACGGTTGGTGCTTCTTAAAAATCAAGGGCGATAAAAAAGTGTTCGTTAAAGATTGCATCAGGAAACAAATAGATAAGTAAAAGCAATATGCAAATACAACATCATAAAGGAGATACGCAATGTTTACATTTTCAGGCCCGGAACTAATAATTTACATTGCTGTCAATTCTTATGAGTTTAATGCACAAACATTATATTCTGATTGGAAGAGATGGTCACAGTTAGATAAAAATTTAACATTCCCTCAAGCATTCAGATCTATTGGTGGAGAATATATCTCAAATACAAAAACAATTGCTCCTTATATTGAATTATTAAATGGATGGAGATTAAAACCATGGAGCGGTGATTATACATTAAATGTTGATGGAAATCTTTTTGCTACTGGTGGATTAAATCCATTCTTGGGGGCAGATTCCGGTACTGTTCTTTTATCCTTAGAAACTACTGGTAATGCATTAGCAATTGATACAGGTTCTAGTTTAAATGTTGTAAGTGCTGGTGAAGTATGGGCACACCATGATAGAACATTAACAAGCTCACCAGTATCTGAATTAGATTTTGCTAGGATGCAAGATCAATTAAATACACTTCAAAGTGCAATTGAATTTGCAATTAACGGAAACACTGTTGACGTTAATGATACAAAATTAATGTTGACAGATGCTCAACATAGAGTTAAATATGAAGGGGCTCATGTTGTTTTTAATAAACCAACTGATCCTTAAAAATGGAAATAATATGAATTTATATAGTTTAGTAGTTATATCTAAATGTATTTATCGCGCTACATATCTCAAGTATATGGCGTGGAAAGCAAAACCTGTGTTGGAGTTAGTTAATGGTGAGTTATCAACGTTAACTAACGATACGAGCGATTTAGACGAGTACGATACTTGTACTCAGTGGTCTGAATTTCAAATTTTAAAAGGAAATAATGATGACAACCTCAGATAGATATGAAACGTAGACAATATAATTGTCCCATAGCTAGCATCTCAAATCGATATGCTAGCGGAAGATTGGACAAAAATTTAAAAATTAAAAACAAATCTTAATTAAAGATGCCGAGGAACTAATAATGTTAACAAAGACAACGTGTATCATTCAAACAGATGTTGAATGTCAAGATACAATTGATTCAATATTAAAATTTATACCTATAGAGAACATATTAATTTATGATGATGCTAGCAGTGAACATATTACTAATTCTGATTTCAGAAGTGAAGTATTCTCAGGAAATTATCAAGATGCTTTTAAAGAACTATTGCCTTTAGTTAAGACTGAATTTGTAGTAAGAGTTAATGGTGGAGATATTGTTCATAAGTTGGTTCAACCTAAGAAAGCCGGTAGTATATGGTTATCTAAACTTAGTGGTTGTCCTGATCATGAGATGGATGCTTCAAGATATCCGCATGCTGGTACAAGTATCATTACAGGAAGTGTAATACCTAAAGCTGTATATGAACAACTAATGGCTGAATATCCTGCGGATGCTACATATAAATTTGGCGCATATTGTGGTGAGCAAATTCTTACTGGTAATTTAATGCCTTTTGAATTTATCAAAAGAAGCGAAACAATTAGTATGGATTTTAAATCAATGTTAAGAAATCATAATGCAAGGTTGAAACATGGTAACTACTAGAATAGCAAAAGGGACAAGCTTAACTCATGCTGAGCTAGATGATAATTTTAATCAAAGTGTTACTAATGTGGATGATCAATCAATCTCTGGGATAAAAACATTTACTAGTAGTCCATTAGTGCCTACTCCTTCTCTTGATGATGATTCTTTAGCAGCAGCAAGTACAGCATTCGTTTCAGAATATTTTGAAGCAGGTGCAACAGACCTTATAGCATTCGTTACAGAAGCAATTGCAGATATTCCTGCTCCGGCAGCTGTTGTTTTAACAGAGAATATAGATGTGACTGTTGGCGTTGGAGGAGATTATACAGATCTTCAATCTTGTATTGATTACTGTAACTCTGTAACTGATGCTGCGACATTTACAATCACTGTAACTATTTTAAATGGATATGTTATAACTGAACAAGTACAAATCATTAATATGAATCTTGGACATGTTATTATAACTATGCAAACTCCAGAATTAGCGAGTACTGCATATAATGCGGATGTATTTGTTGTTCCTACAACTTTCATGCAAGTACTAGATAATGCATTTAATATAGGTAAACATACATATACATTAAATGATGATGCTATTCCATTAATATTTATGAAAAATTCTATTCCTCCACAATCAATGCATTTAACTTGTTCTTTTAGTGGTGTTTTTGACTTCTGTGGATATTCGACAAATTTTTGTCCAATCCATGCTGAAGGGGTTAATAATCTTGTTATGGATATACAATTTAATGCAATGCATGGAGATGCTGAGTTTTGGAATTGTGATAACATGTTACTGTCATTTTATCACACAGGATTTGCTAACGATCACATGGCAGTAAATTTTTACACATGTACAATTGGTGAATATGAAAACTATATACCAAAGACTCATTCAACTATTGATCACTGTAGCGCTTATTTTGTTGGTTGTACTGTTGGATATTTAGTCACAAATAACTCATATTTTGTTTCATGGAGTTCAAAAATTAGAGCATTCATTTATTACAACTATACTTCTGATTCAAATGCTTTTTATGTTGATCAAAGTGACATTGTTGTTGATTTTGACTTTGACACTAGTACAGTTACATGGAATGATGGATTCGCATTTTACATGGAAAGAGGTAGTACAGTTCAATGTAAATATGCTCTTAGAGCAGAAGGAAGAAACCATTTAAATCAATTTTACACCCTAATTCCATACACACCATCGTTTAGTGGTATATATTTAGGTGGAGAACTCGATCCACTGAACTCAACAGATTAAATAGTTTTCTAAATTATTTGAACTAGAATAATATTGTTAGGTAACAAATAAATACAGCAGAATGTAGACATTATCCCTGCATTCTGTTCAAAGTTAAATCTGCAGATCTAACCAAAGGAGAAATATATGGATTTTAATATTATTCATGAATCAGCTTATGTTTCTATGGATGTAGAACTTCTTGAAGAAAGTACATTTGGCGGAGAACAAAAAATAAAGTTCAAAGCTAAATTACAAGAAGAAGGTGTTACTAACAATAACGGTCGAGCATATACTGATGAAGTATTGCAAGTTATTGTTAATCAATTAGCACCAAAAGCGTCAGAGCGTAAGTTACTAGGTGAAATGGATCATCCAAGTCCTCAAGGCGATACAGCTGCAAAAATGAAACGTTCAAGTACCATTAGTCTTAAAGACTCTTGTGTACTTTATACGAAATTAGATTATGATGGTAAATTTATTACTGCTGAATGTGAAACTCTCACAAACAGTGCAGGTATGGATTTCTATCGTCTTCTAAAAGACAAGGTAACTATAGGATTCTCATTAAGAGCATTTGGTGCTAGCACTAAATCTCCTACTGGAGTTACAATGGTTAACCCTGTTGGATTAAAAGCATTAACGTTTGATGTTGTTTCTAATCCAAGTCATTCATCAGCTGTTATCTATGAGTTCATAAATGAAAGCACTGATCCGTTAGCTCTTGTAAAAGAACTTTCGGACCATAAGAAAGATATTACGGAAATCATTATGGAGTCATCTGGAAACGGATATGCTCAATTTGATTTAGATGGTGAACAAGTATGTGCTTGTTCTATCGATGGTAGTTGTATAGAAGGTACTATTGAAGAATCAATTAATTATTTAATTGATTTATCATTAACTAAAAATACAATAAAAAGTTTCTCATTTAAAATATAAAAATTTTAGAGAAAAAATTATAGCTTTTTTTAAAGCTATATAACAAATAATTAATATAAAAACCCTAAGGAATTAAAATGAACGAAAATCTAATTTTAGAAAACTTTAACTGTTATATCACAGAAAACTCTGAGTTATTCGAAGAAGCTACATCAGCTATGTCAATTGTAACTGATCAAGTTACTTATGATTCATATGCAAATAAACTACTTGAAGGACTTGAAGAGTCTGAGTCTCGTAGAATTAAAGGTATGTTTGATCGTCAACGTGAAGTACTTTTAGAAGAGTCTGCTTCTTTACTTGGTAGCCCTGATGCTATTACTTATGCTGTAACATCTTTCCCAATGCTAGTAGATATCTATTCTGATCCTCTATTATCAAAAGTTGTAAGTGTTTACCCATCTGCAGTTCCTACAATGACAATTCCACGTCTTAAATGGATCTCTAAAGTTATTGACCATAAAGGTAATGTAACTGAATTAGAATTCCCAACTGCTACTAAATCTGTTCGTACAGGTCATGAAATGATTACTGTTGGTCAATCTGGTAATGCATTTGGAAAACTATTCGAAGGTACATCTACAACTAACTATTCTCAGTTCCGTCTTAATAAGCGTAACTTCAAAATTACTAACGTTGTTATTAATGCTGATGTTGGTGCTACTGATGGTGCACTTGATTATCCTATCGATATGATTGCGGTTGCCGATGCTCGTGGTAACTTTGCAGCTGAAGGTATTAAACTTTATCCAACTGCTGACCCACTATTAGCTTTTGATGCTGCTACAAATGCTTATGTAACAACTCCAGGTTCTGAAGTAGCTACATTTAAAATCCAAGGTCAAATTAATTTTGAGTCTGGTGACATTACATGGTCTGCTATCTCTATGGGTGGTGCTGCAGTAGCTTCTGTTACTATTGATGCTAAACTTAGAATTATGGGTGTTGGTAACGGTCTTGCTGTAACTAAAGCTCGTCCAAAACAAGATGTACTTGATATCAACTGTGATATTGAAGATTCTTTTGAAATCGAAAACATTGAAGAAGTTATCCAAGATTGGAAATCTCTTTACAATTTAGATATCATTGCACAACTTAAGTCTTATGTAAAAGACCAAATCAAACTAAACAGAGATTTCGAAATCGCTGATTTACTTGAGTCTAACATTCCTGCTGCTATGGAATACGGTCACTATAGAGAAATTGATTTATCAACTATCTCAGGTGCTACTGATACTAAACCAGCTTCAGTTCAAGATATCTTCAAAAATATCATTCCTGTTCTTATCGCTCTTCAAGAGACAATTAAGAAAGCTACTCGTTTTGAAATCAAGTATTTAGTTACTGGTATTGATTCTGCTGCTGTTCTTAAGTCAATGCAATCATTCGCTGTAAAATTCGAAGGTTTTGAAGGTGAAACAGGTTTCTCTGGTGAAACAGGCTCTTTCTCTAAGCTAGAAGTTATTACTTCACATGCTGTTGGAAATGATTTAATTCACTTAATCCCGAAATCTGAAAGTTTAGCTCAGAGTTCAATTGTTGAAATAAGCCATAAACCTCTTTATGTAATCACAGAAACTACTGATAGTGTTAAACGTTCTTTCATCAAATCTCGTAACTGGATTGGTATAGTAAGAAATGAAGCACTTGGTACAATTCGTCTTAAAGGTTATGCTACAGCTTTAGGCCTAGTATAATAACATTATAGTATTAGAATTCTAATACTATAATTAATAATATATTATCTTAATTGATAATATATTATTAACATAGAAATTATAAGCCACTATACGTTATTCAAAAAGGAAAAAAGTATGTTATTATTATATAAAAAATATATAGAGATTAAAAGAAAAATTCAATTATTGAAATTGCAAGACAAAAAACAGAAAAATTCTTCAATTTTAATAGAGATTGAAAAAAATAAAGAAGAATTAATTTCTATTAAAATTGAATTAAGAAAACTAAAGATTAAAAGAAATTTAGTTTTAATTGAAAAATATAATTTAACTGAATATATACGAAAAGATGGACAACTTATAAATCTAAAAAAATTACAAGATGATATCATTTATGACAAAATATTAGAAGATACGAAATTTTTTAAAGGAAGTATACTTGTTCGAATGTTTATCTTAGTTTATGATTTATCAGAACAAGAATTAATTTGTGAATCTTCAAATTGTTTTAATACGAAAACCTTTAATAAGAGCACTAATTTTTTTAATACTTTTTGTGATTGTGTTCACGATGATAAACACAGTATACGACAACAGAAGCTACAAAAAACAATATTTAATAAGTATGGAGTAACTAATCAAAATCAAATAAAAAATTTACATAGAAATAATAAAGTTCCACATGTTTATAAAGACCGACATCATCAACAGTTAAATATTACAAATTATAACAATTACAATAAAGCATATATAAAAAAACATTTTATTTTACCAGATGAGACTATTAATCTTCTAAAGTTTTGTGAATATTTTAATATTAATAAAATAACAGCATATAATTTTTTGAAATTAAATAACATAGATTTTAAATCTAAAAATGGTATATCAAGAGCAGAACAAGAAGTTGCTGATTTTATTAAAAGTTTAGATGTTGATATTAAACAGAGTGATAGGACTCTTATATCTCCTCTAGAGCTTGATATAATAATACCTGATCATAATATTGCTATTGAGTTTAACGGTTTATATTGGCATAGTTATGGTTTAAATAACACTAATTATAATCAAGGAGATCTTAAATATAATAAAAATAGACATGTTAAAAAAACAGAAGCATGTGAAAATAAAAATTTTCAATTGTTTCATATATTTGAAAATGAATGGGATAATAAGAAAAATATTTGGAAAAGTCAAATAAGAAATGCTTTAGGAAAATGTAAATATCGTTTAGGTGCAAGAGAATGTTACATCAAAGAGATTGATAATTCTTTAACTAATAATTTTTTGGATATTAATCATTTACAAGGTAAATGTCAAAGCTCTATTAGATTAGGATTGTTTAGTAAAGTAACGGATGAATTGGTTTCTGTTATGACTTTTGGGAAAAGTAGATTCAATAAGAATATTGATTTCGAATTAATTAGATTTTGTTCAAAATTAAATCTACAAGTACCAGGAGCTGCAAGTAAATTATTAAAACATTTTGAAATAAATTATAAACCTAATGGTTTAATTAGTTATGCAAATAGACGGTGGAGTACTGGTCATTTATATAAGACTTTAAATTTTAAAGTTAATACAATATCTAACCCCAATTATTTTTATTTTAAAAATAATGATATATTATATTCACGTGTAAAATTCCAGAAACATAAATTAGAAAAACAATTGGAAGTTTTTGATCCATTAAAAACAGAAATGCAGAATATGATCGAAGACGGGTATAGATCTATATATGACGCTGGAAATTTAAGTTTTATCAAAAGTTATTAAAAATATTTGATAAAGACAATAATGCTCAAAATTTACCCCTTAGTGTATAATATATTAACAAACAATCCATATGGATTGTTTGTTAATAACATAGAAATTAAAACTGTATAGGAATCGTTAGAAAAGGAAAAAAATTGAATGATATAACAACAATAGCACCATATATAAAATCGAAAGACCCATTAAAATTACGTTCTAATAATAAAAAAATATTAGATCTTCCTATATGGGATCTAATATTAGAAACAACATATGATGTATATTCAGATAAAGCTAGAATTTACTTATATGTTATGAATAAATCACATATAGAATGTCGTTCTATTGATTGTAAAAATCATACAAAATTTGATAATGAAAAGAATTTATTTAGACAATATTGTTCAATCACATGCAGAAATAAAGATTCAGTTTTAAGAAAACAAATATCAAAAAGTTGGACAGAAGAAAAAAAGATAACTAAAAATAAGAAAACTAAAAATACATGTCGAAAGAAATATGGGGTTGATAATCATATGCAAGTTCCAGTAGTTCAAAAAAAAGTAAAAGAAACATGTATATTAAAATATGGGGCTGTCTCAAGTACATATAAACATTTTACAAATATAAAAGATTACAATAAACAATATATTATAAAAAATTTTATTACAAATAATATACTTGATATCGATAAAATGGTTTTGCATTTTAATATTTCTAAATCTAATATTAACAAAAGAATGCAATATCTTAATATTGTATACACTAATGGTTTAATATCAAGTCCTGAAAAAGAGGTTGCGGATTTTGTAGAATCTTTAGGATTAGATATTAAGCAAAGTGATAGGACTCTTATATCTCCTCTAGAGCTTGATATATTAATACCTGATTATAAGGTTGCAATTGAATTTAACGGTTTATATTGGCATAGTTATGGTTTAAATAACGTTAATGATAAACAAAATAATTTAAATTATAATAAAAACAGACATATTAAAAAAACAGTAGCTTGTGAATCAAAAGGTTATCAATTGTTTCATATATTTGAAAATGAATGGGAAAAGAAAAAAGAAATTTGGAAAAGTCAAATAAGAAATGCTTTAGGAAAAGTTGAATTTAAAATCGGAGCAAGAGAATGTTATATTAAAGAGATTGATAATTCTTTAACTAATAATTTTTTAGATGAAAACCATTTACAAGGTAAATGTCAAAGTTCTATACAATTAGGATTATTTAGTAACGCAACAGATGAATTGGTATCTGTTATGACTTTTGGTAAAAGTAGATATGATAAAAATATTAGTTTTGAATTAATTAGATTTTGTTCAAAATTAAATCTTCAGGTACCAGGAGCTGCAAGTAAATTATTAAAATACTTCGAGATACATTATAAACCAGACATATTAATTTCATATGCTAATAGGAGATGGAGTAATGGTAATTTGTATAAAACATTAAATTTTAAACATAATACAATATCAAATCCTAATTATTTTTATTTTAAAAATAATGAATTATATTCAAGAATAAAATTTCAAAAGCATAAATTAGAAGCCCTTTTGGATACTTTTGATTCTGAAAAAACAGAGATTCAAAATATGATAGAAAATAAATATCGAGTTATATATGACTCAGGTAACATGAGTTTTATAAAAAATTATTTATCTTAAAAAAATTCGAGATTTTTTAAAAAACGATCTTTAAAGATAATAATGGCGATATTTTGCCACTTAGTGTTTGATATAGTTAACTAAAAAAATTACCCCAAAAGATAGAAAATTTTAGACAGTATTATCTATAAAGATAAAAATATATTAACATAGAAATAATAATAGTAGATTGTAATGATTAGTAACAAATAGATATATAAAAGGATACAAAAATGTTAGATGAAATACCAGTGGCACAACAAACAGCATCAGCTGAAGTTGCACAGCCAGTAAAAACAGTAAAAAAAGTTGCAAACTTAGAAGGAGCATTATCCGCTCTAGCTAACTTAGCAGGGACGCGAGAAGTAGAAATTGATTTACCAATTTTAGGCACAAAGGTTTTTATTCAACCAGTTAATGGAAGTGAAGAACTTAGACTTAGAACAATGAAAGCATCAGGTGCTGAATTTGTAAAATCGTTTAATCGTGTAATATTTGCACATGCCCGTTTTGAAGGATTAAAGTTTGATTCTGTTGAAGATTTTGAAGATCATTTAACACCACCTGATAAAGCTATGATGACATTTGCATTACTTGATGCAACGTTTGCTAAGCTACCAGAAAAGATGATTAAATGTCCAGCATGTGGAACAGCAGATACACATTCACCTGAACCATTATCATTAATGCATCCCGATACAATTAGTAAAACTTGGGATAATGAAATAGGTTTTGAAAGCTATGAATTAGCTTCTGAGATAGTTCCAGGATTTACTGTATTTTATGGTATGCCAACTGAAACAGAAAGAATTCAAATAATAACAAGTAAAGAAAATTCTGATATGCGTGATGACATTGAAGAAGTGGGTGATGTACTTAGTGCAATCGAATTATTTTCTGTTTATATTAAAAGAATAGAAATTCTAAACGAAGGCGAGCTTTTTGAACTAAGTGATAAAGTAAAAGAAGTTATTCCTACAATTCAAAAAATGCCAATGGAATTACAAGCTAAATTATTAGCAGATGAAACTATTGTACCATTAGTTGAATTTACACCAAGTTTTTATTTAGATATTAAGTGTAGTAATCTAGGTTGTTCAAAACCAGATTTTAAATGGGATAATGTTAATCCTGAACAAGACTTCTTTCTTAAAGCGTTATCTGTTTACAACTAGTGAAGACCATACAAATATTTATGAATTCGAATTAGTCCGTTATCAAAGTGCAGTTGCATATGATGGGCTAACTCTAGGGTTTACTGAATATTTTTCTTTGCCAATATATATGAGAGATTTTCTTATAGACTCACAAAAGAAAATAGCAAGTAATAAATCCGAAAGGATGAGCAAAGCATCAGGTTTCTAGTTGAGGCTTGTCAAAGGGCTTCTTTATGAATTTCGAGATAACCACATGTAGAAGAATAAAAAGCGAAAGCAAAAAGGAAAATAAATGTTTTTAGATATATCTGTAAAAGATTTAGTTAATATAAAAGCTCAAAAAATAACATATAATGAAACAATTATAACACGTAATGATGTTATTAAGATGCAAAAACTTATGAACTATTTAGCAGATCATCGAATTCATTTTAGTGAGTCTATTAGATTAGATTCATTTATCCTGACTCAACAAAATGAAATAGGATTAATATTCTTCGAATATTATGAGTATGTTATATTTAATAATGGTGTAATGTATTTAGATAAGAATAAATTTTTATCTTCTTTTGTTGAATCAGAATTAGTAACAAAAATATTAGTAGATGCTATTCGTAGAGCTCCAACTGATGTAGAAAACACTATTAGTATTGATGCGTTTTCAACTAAAAATTTTAATGAATTAGTTCTCAATTGGTTCTATTCTAAATATAGAAACTTTAGAAGTGTTGAGAAATTTATTAAATCGTCTGAAACACTATTTGATACAAATTTAAACTCTGGTTATTTTAATAAGATAACTGATAAGTCTGAATTTTTAGGTGTAATGTTTTCTAGATTCGTTCGAACACGAAAAGGTTCTATTCCTTTTTCTGGTGAGTTTGGTAGCACTATAAAAGAATCTCTTCAAACAAAATCAAATTATTTTACTCAGAAGAATATTCTAGAAGAGATAACTGATTTTACACAAACATTAACAAATATTTATAATACTGATTTTAGTCTTGTAGATATTGTTTATAATGAAGAGTCTGATGGTATTGTTACAAGGGTTCAAATTACTGTAACAATTTCAATCGCTCAAGAAGAAGAAATACAATTCAAGTTAGAGTAAAAAAAGGATTAAAATGAATGCTGATACTTTGCATCAAGATATGTATGCATATGATATATATGCTGAATATTTAAATAAGATAGAACATTATGCTTTGAATTCAACGATCAATAGTTTAAGCATTCGATATTATAAACAGAATATACCTTTAACTAAAGGAGTTCATGATGAGCTCGATGTTATTGATGTTTCTGGTTATGGTAGAAGTTATGATATATTCGATTTTACCCCGGTTCTTCAAAGCGCTCCATTAAATTATACAACAGAGAATGATGAAAGTAATCAAGGTGTAATACGTAAGACTCGTGGGACATTAACGATGATGGCTGTTATTGAACCATTACCAGGAGATATTTTTAATTTTTATCAACATAGAAGTACAAATGAATTCTTTTATGTTGACACAGTTAATTTTGTACACTCAGTAAAAGATTTAAATATATATGAAATACAATTTGAAACAAGTAACTGGTCAATTGATGACGTAAATGAAATGAACATTATTGAACATTATTATTATGTAAAAGAATTTCGCAAATTTTATGATAGTAGTTTATATGAAAATTACGCTACTCTTTTAGAAAGTAGAAATTCAATGATAGATAACTTTAATGCTGGTTATGATTGTGTTCAAAGTTTATATACTGATTATGTAGATGTTAATGGTGTATTAACAGAATTAAGTCAATCACAAAAAGATAAACTGAATTCGGTATTACTTTATTTAAATGATAAGGTAAAGCTTAAAACTAAAATTATTATAGATCAAAGTATTATTTACAATAATGATCTTGTTGTAAAGATTGAAGAAATTGATTGTTATATTCCTGATCCAACTTATGTTGCACCAAATATTCCTGATCCTAATGTGCCATATGATCCATTTGCAGGTATGTTCATTAGTCCTATAATGAAAACAGTATATGATCTTCAGGAAATTTATTGGAGCTTTATAAACTATCAATCACCATTAGATGGAAATCCTGATACAACAGGAGTAGTTACACAAAAACAAGTTTTTACAGAAGATGCTGTAAATATAATTAGAGATTTAGATGGTAATATATTACCTCAAACATAACCCAAAAGGAGAATATAATGATTGACGTATCAGTCTCGAATACCCTCGATGCCCCTGATATAAAATTTCTTAAAAATTCCCTTATGGAATATTCTGAAATTATCACAGATACACCTATTTTTAATACAAATAATAATCAAGATGATATCAAAGGTTTATTATATGAATTTCTTGTTGATTTATATGTTACTGAACCACAAGAGGTAATAAATTTTGTTAATCAACAACCGTCAAAGAAATTTATCAATAACTTATTTAAACAATTTGGTATATCAAATAAAATAAGTAACAATTATCCAGATTTATTAAAAACAAAAACTGCGTACATGTTACAGCAATTATTTGAAACAAAAGGAAGTAACAATACTTATGATATTTTTAATGATATTATAAGTGAATTTTATCATGATTTAAATTTTTATAATGTTCGAGTTGAACAACGTAAAATTACATCTAAATATGAACAACCTACAGTAGTTAATAAATACTATTTAAATAATGATCATTCAATTCCTGATGAATATATGGAACAAAATATTAATGTTAGTACTCATAAAGATATAGATATTAATTTTAAAGTATATCCAACAATTCATAAATATTTAAACAAAGTAACTTATGTTGTTAAATTTTATCCGGAGGAAAGACCTTTAGATGAAGACACCTGGACGCTACCAAGAGCTGTAAATTTTAAACTTGATCATTCAGATAATATTATTATTGAAAGAGGTCAGACAGAAATTACATTTACTCAAAAACATTATGATTTATATAATGATGCATTAGAATTAACAGACGCTCAATATTTTCAATATAGTACTCCTACATTATTTAAGATGTATTATGTTGACAGCCTTTTTGATATTCTAGGCAATTATGGAACAGTTGACATTAATTCATTTATTGATGATACATTAACTTATACCATAACACCAAATATTGTTAGAGCAGAAAACAGAGTAGAATACTTAATTGAATTTTATAATGATTTAGATCCTTTGTGGACATTACCTGATAATGTTAAATTACAATTTGATTTTATTGATGAGTTTGTAATTGACGCAGGTACAACTAGTTTAACTGTACACTTTAATGCTAATAGTAATAATAGAAGTCCAGAACAATTAGTTTATGTTTTGGAACCGGTTTTAATAAATGATCCATTATCAATTCAAACAGAAATATATGGTGATAATCTTAGAACTAGTAAATACTTAATGAAGCGTCAAGATTATTTTGACGCTGATGTTTATAATCAAGAATCAAAGAATGTGTTTCCTATTATAACTAATATTTTATATATCCAATTTGGTACAAGTGATACTGTTGATAATATGGAATATCTTCCTGACTTAGTTAGAATGTTTGCGATGACTAAGACACAAGATGATATATTTACTTTTAAGATAGGTAGTTTAGTTGTTAAGATGCCTATGTCTGAGTATGTTGATATGTTAACATTTATTAGATTAAAAGAATTAGAAGTTAAAAGTGCTCTTCTTGGACAACCTTGGAAGTATGGTGATTATGAGATACAAGAACGACAATTTACATATCTACTTTATCCAAAAGATCAATTAATTGAAATTTATAATCTGATTTTATACTATAAAGATATGAGACATGAACATGGAGCATTTCAAGAATTTAAAAGAAGATTAAATGCTTTACTTGGTCAATCTAATCAACTAAAAACTACTAAGATTTTTAATATAGAACAATTTCATGAACACTTAGCTGGTAATGTCCCAGAAACGTTTGAAGGATTCTTTGTACGATTAGAAGAATTTTATAGAACTGATCTTTTATATGATGATACACACACTAGTGCTGATAGAATAGCTAATCAATTACTGCTAGAAAAAGTAACGTTTATTTATGAAACATATACTCCTACTACAACAAAAGAATTGTTTAATCTTATTGCTATGGATGATGAAGAGTATACTGGATTAAATTCATCTGTGTATGATATCTTAAAAAATAACTTTGTTGATAAATATCCTAGAGTTGTTCAAGCAATTGAAGCAATGAGCTCACCAAGTGAATTTATTGATTTATACTTAAATAATTATAAACGTATGTTAGTTGAAACCGTAAAGGAAGATAATTTTGTAACGTATTTTGTAAATGATTTATTTAAAAGATATCTATTAAGTTCAACATTCAAAGAAGAATTCTTTGATCCTGTTATGGATATGTTTCAACAATATTTCTTCAAAGCAGAATTAAGTTATCAGAATGCTGATTCACTACTTCAAGTGATAAGAGATAAGATGCAGCGAGTTACATGTGGTACAAGTGCTGCATATCAAGTAAGAGTAGATAATACTTTTTCTGAACATAGTACTTTAGATGATATGGGTATACATCAAACATTGTTTGAAACAAATGCACTCAATAAAACAATTCTATATAGCCAGTTAATTATTGACTATTGGGTTATTAAAAATGCTGATGATACATATGATTTAGATGGTAATATTCTTTATAAAATACATAAAGATTTAGAAGCTGAAAATAACTCAAGTAAAACAACTTTAGATGACAATTATAATATTGTTATTGTAAATGATGTAACAGGTATCCATAACTTTACTGAAGATGCCGATGCATCATATATAAATGGAAATAAAATTTAGGAATTAAAATGATAAAAACTATTAGTCATGTGGATGAGAAAGTTCTCACTCCAGTAGATACATCAAAAGCTGAATTAACAGACGCCGAAGTTAAAAAGCATTATGACAAACCAGTGAGAGGTTATGTTGTAATTAGTGATAAGGACGGAAAAGTTCTTGAAACACCAAACTTAGTATTACTTTCTGGGCGTGAGTTCCTAGCTCAGAAACTTGCAGATATTTCTGGATTAAGTTTAATGCCTCCATCTGATATCGATTTAACTAATTTTAAAATTAGATATTTTGGTGTTGGTAGAGGTGGAGCAGATGTTTCAGCACAACCAAATAAGATTGGTCCATTTGATAATGATTTAGATCTTGCGGATGCAGGTAAGTTTGCTGATAATTCTTTAGATACAGAAACGTCAACAAATTTAAATTTAAGATACCAATATTTACATAATGGTAGAATGAAAAAGATTCAAAGCGACGAAGGGGGTAGTATTGAAATTGTTAAAGAGAATCATAGTATTCTAATTAATGGTCAAGATATAGATGTTGAAGCATATACTACAATTAAATATACAATGATTATTAGAAGTGATGAACTTTATAAAGAAGTTGGTGAGAATGAATTAGGACCTTTTGCATTTAATGAAGCTGGTCTTTATGCTATCGAACACGAAGATGTTCAAGGTTACAGTATTCCAGCTGTAACTGATCTAGGAACTGAGACTTCAAGATATTCAGCAAACTATAGATGTTTCGCTAGATTCACAACACTAACTAAATGGCTCGAAGTCAATGATTCATTACGTATTGAGTGGTATATACTTGTCTAGAAGTACCACTGATAAGTGGTTAAATACTATATTTAAAAAATGTAAACATTGTGATACTAACCATCTTATCTGTAATTTTGGTTTTACTGATAAATTACATTTGGGTCTTAAATCTAAGTGCAAATATTGTGTAAAATTATATAATTACAAAAATAGTAAAAAATATATAACACAAAGAAAAATTAGGTATAACGAAGATTCTGAATACCGAAAAAAGATTCTGAATCAATCTAAAAAATCAAATTTAAAAAATAAAAAATTAATTCAAGAAAAAAACAAAGAATATTATATAAAAAATAAAGATAAAATTCAAAAAAATAATTCTAAAAATTATAAAATAGATTATGCAATTAATTCAGATAAATATAAACAGAAACATTATAATTATGTAAAAAATGATCCTAAAAATTATAAAACAATTCGTTTAAAGTATAAACAATCAAATAAAGGAAAACTGACTCAAAAAATATTAGATAATAATAGACGAGAGTTAAAATTAAATATTAATGAAAATTATAATAGATTTGATATTAATTATACTTTTAATTTATTTGATCATAAATGTTTTAATTGTGACACGAAAGATGGTTTAGAAATAGATCACCATAAACCTTTATCTAAAGGTTTTGGATTAACTAGAACAAATGCTGTTGTATTATGTAGACAGTGTAATGCTAAAAAAAATAATAAAGATCCGCAAAATTTTTATACTAATCAGCAATTAAAATTGTTAAAAGAACTATTAATAATAACATGAGGAGGATTATCCTCCTATTCTTGTCCTGAAATTCAAGACAAGTAACAAATAATTAAATAAAATAGAAAATTAAAATGGAAAATAAACTTTTACGGAAAACAAATATAAGGAAAATAAATGTATATCCCAATTATTCCTAGTGTAACTACATCTGTTATAGACAGAAGTACAATCACTACAACAATTAACGGTTCTCGAACAATATTACTACCAGGTTTTTTTAAATATGGTAGAGAAGACTTTAAGAAACATGATTCTATTGATGCTTTCAAATACTCTTTAGGTCGAGAAGATATTAAAAAATATGGTAAAAGTTACCTATATGGTTTAGCTGCTGCTCAAACAGATAACGTAATTACTTACAGACTATTACCAGATGATGCTACATATGCTAATAATGTTATTCGTAACATTGGTACAGTTGAAGAACCAGAAGGCGAATATAAATCTTACCCAGGAATTGTATCTAAAACAGATATGAATTACATTCCTTATTTACCAGGTGAAACTCCATTAGGATTACCAGATAGTGATGTGGTTCTTTCTGCATTAGCAACTGCTCGTGGTGAAGGATATAACTCAATTTTTGTAACATTTGAACCTGCTGCTGGACATGAAAAAATGGATAGTGATGTAAATGGTGAAACTAATTATAAGTTTAACTTTGTACAAGCAGAAGTATATGAAGAAACAATTAATGGTATTAAATCTCTTGGTGACCCAGTTGTATTTTCTTTAATTGAAAATGATGCTATTACTAATGAGCCTATTATTGACAAAACTACAGGTAATGATTTATTTGTAAATACTGTTTTTAAAGATGCTAATGAATTTGCTACATTAAATGTTAATGAAGAGTTTGCTCAAGATATGGCTGCTGGTGCAACTATTGATGATCTTACTGATCAACGTTTAATCATTGCTGACTCAGTTACTGATGATAAATTTTATGAAGTTAAAGTTGAAACATATGATGAGATTATAGTTGAAAATGGTGTTAATGTTAGAGTTCCGACTCAACGTTTAACTGCTGTTATTACTAACACTGCTGCTACAGGTGATGTTGTTATTAAATATATTGATGATACAGCTACTGAAGTCGCTAAGCAAATCTTAATCACTGATTCTCAAATTACATTTGTATCTGCTGCTGTTACTGGAGCATCTGTTGATGGTTATATTGTTGATGGCGAAGAAGCATTTTATAATTTAACATTCTCTCCTCTTGGTATTTTAGTAATGAGTGAAGCTCCTTTATTACGTCATATGATTTATTCAAAGTTAATGGATTATTCTATGAAACTTTATACTGGTACCGATGGTGAAAATCTTCACATGAATGGTAAACTTAACATGCAAGGCACTAGCGCCGCTGGTTCACAAAATGCTAAAGAGCTTATGTTAAATTTCTATAACAACACTGAAGATCTTAGAGAAGTTCTTTATCCTAAATATGATTTCGATTATATTCCTGATTGGACTGAAAATATAGATGTAAATGTTGCTATTATTAATCTTGCTGATGATATTGGTTTAAGTATGCCAATTTTATCTATGCCTTTAAATTATGATCCTACGATTATTACTAAAGAGCTTGTAGACCGCGATTTAACTACTCGTAAAGAGCGTTTATTCCAAAGTTCATATAACTCTGCACTTTACTCTGGACAGCTTAATAAAACGCATAGAACCGCTAATAACTTAAGAATGTATATGCCTTTATCATACTACGCTATGATTAGTCACTTACGTATTGATAATACTTTTTCTATTACTGAACCTGTTGCAAATATGGTTAAAGGTACTTTAGCTAGTACTACACTTAACTTGACTTATGCGCCTACTTCATTGGAAATTGAAAAGCTTAGAAATGAGCAAGTAAATACAGTAATTGTAGAGCCTGATGGTACTTATATTATTGATCAACTTACAATGTACAAAAAAGCATCTAAGCTTAGTCGTATTAATATAGTTAAAGTTCTTCATAGAATTCGTAAAGATCTTCCTAAATTACTTAAAGATCTTTTACAAACTAAAGCTATTGGTAGTGTAATTGATACTGCTGTTACTCGTACAGAAGGTGAACTTGCAAAATGGGTTATTACACCTGAGAACGTAGTTGATGGTATTTTTGAATCAGCAAGTGTAAAAGCTACATTTAATGATGAAACATATAAATTAAGATTAACAATTACAGTTAAACCTGTTGGAACATTAGAGTCAATTGATATTCCAATCATTGTGGTATAAGGAGGCTAAATTATGGCATACATTGATAAAATAAAATTAAACACATCGGCATTAAATGTCGATGGTACTGGTTACTTAGGTGGTTCTAGTAAGTCTGAAGGTGATCACCCATATATTAAAGGATACTTCTATGTATTCTTTGGTGTACCAGGTAAGATCTTTAATAACGCTACTTCTGAAATTACTAGAACACAAGCTAAAGAATTTTTACTTGTATCAGCAGAATCTTACACTCCTCCTGGAGATCGTCAGATTAATCTACAAGATATTCAAGGACAGGGTGGTGTAGATTCAAGTTTCATTACTGGCCAGACTATTACTCGTGAATTTTCTATACAATATAAAGACTTCTGGGGAGCTCCTATTTTCCGTATTCATAGACAATGGACTTCTTATATTAATCCTTATTTAGGTGCTTCTACAATTGCAGAAACATTCTCAGCTGCTGAATATAAAGGTGCTTGTATGGTTATCCAAACAAAACCTATTGTTCGTCAAGTTGGCGATTCTCAAATCGCTTGGAAAGAATCTGATATTATTAAGATTGATTACTTTGATGGTGTTCAGCCAATGACAGACCTTAAGTCTGCTTATGATGCTAATATTACAGATAACTCATTTGTTAAACCTACTGTTCAATATAAATTTGATGGTTTTCCATTAGATGAAACAAATGATACAGTAATGACAAAAGCGGTTGGTATCCTTAACGGTGCAAAAATATTCACTAAAACTAGTGAACTATATAATAACTTCGCTACTAACGAAACAAACATACCTGTATAATATTTACTAAGACCTTGGTCTTAGTAAATTTCTTGTGGTTTATACCAGAGAGTATTTCTATTGTAATTATTTTATGATCTTTTATGATAGAAAAGTTACTATAGAAATACTCTATTGAAATATCGATTGATGTAACAAATAATAAAATAGATGAACCGTTAGGAGATTTAAAATGGAAAAGAAAGACTACAAAACTCGTAGTACAAATATTAAAGTAACTCATGATACATTGTCAAAAGAAAATGAAATTGATACATTCTCTTTACAAAATTATGGAAGTAATTTAAACAAGCAACTAAACTATATAAATAATAAAATTGAAGAGGCTGAGATAAAAATTACTTCTTTAAAATCAAAAGAAAAGATCATAGATGATATGATTGATCGAAGTAATAGATTAGTTGAAAGATATACAGAAGAAAAGAATTATAAATTAGCTGGTATTAACTCTAGTTATATTCTTACTCAATTTGAAACTCTAGCTCAAGTACAAGAGATGCTTATTAAGTATGAAGATATGATTCAAAAATATATCAAGATGTCAATTGATATAGAAAATCACAAAATTAACGCATTCGTCAAATTGAACTCTTCTAAGAAAGAAGAAAGTAAAAATGAAGAAGGGTATGAGAAAATTATGAACGAGATGCATAAGATGATGCAAAACTCAGAAAATCAAGGTTCTCCACATGAACTAGGCACACCATCAAATGATGCACTACTTAATTCAGTAAAAGACCAATTAAAATTAGAAGGTTATTAATATGAAATTATCACACAGTCAAGAACTATTTTTTGATCTTTATGGAAAATTATCTACAAAGATAGAAGAGTCTACAGATACTATTTTCTCAGATGTTAGTATAGCAGAACATGCAGAAGTAAATTATGAAAGATTTATGGAAAGTAAATACTCTAAACAATTCTTTATGGAAAATTCAACGTATCAAAAGAATGAGACAATAAAAGCTTTTATTGAGAATGAAGTTCTTAGCGAATTATACACAAATACATATGATTCATTAATTCGCGAAAATTCAACAAGTGATTTAAGTTTCTCACAAGAAATTATATTAGAAGCTACTGTTGAGCAATTTAATGTTAAGTATAAGGGTTCTTCGAATCATGAATTAGAGCAATTTGAAGAAGGTATTGGATTAGGTATGGCTGCTGCTGCTAGTGGTATATTTGCAGCTACAGGGGCTATACCATCCGTTCCTTTAGTTGCATTTGGTGCATTAACTGTTATGGGTATCAGTTTATTAATGCCTGCAAGATATGCTAGAGCTGCTGATGATGCTTCTGAAAGACTTCTAGGTGGATTAGGTAAAGCTTTATTCGGTACCAAAAGTCTTTTAGCAATGAAAGGTACTTCATTAGGTGCTAGTAATAACAATATTCTTAATTATGATAATATTGATGTTAATCCTGAAGTTCGTAAATTATTTAATTCTTTAAGTAGAACTCAAAATAAGAAAGCACCAATTGATGGCATCAATACTATAGTTGCTTCATGTGTTGAGAAGAATGGTGTTATGGATGATGTTGAACTACCAAGCGGCTTTGCTGGATTCATTAGAGGTTTTTATAAAGCACAATACAATTCTGTATTTACCGTATTTATTGAAAGCTTATTCAAAAAAGCTACAAATAAGAAAGATGAAGAGTTTAATACATTACTTAGATACCGTAAGTGTCTAGCTGAGAAACTTGTTGATATGTACAAATTCTTAATGATTGCTAATATTAGTCAATCAAAAGATTACAGAAAAATCATTCGTGTAATGCAAAAAGGTTTTCACAATAATCCAGAACAACTATTAAGTTTCTTACATGTATCAGATGAGTCTGATCAGTTAAACAAAGAGAATATAATTACTTTAACTAAGTACCGTATGTTCTTAGATGATATGGTTCGTGATTTAAAGAAAGGTACATTTGATATTGATAGAGAAGCATCAATTTATTTATCACAAAAACTAAGCACTGTTGATGGTGAAATAGAAGATTACTTATCTAAAAATTCAAAACGTATTGAAACAGTTCATGAAAATAGAAATGAATTTGATAGAAAAGATTATAAATATAATAAACCTGAAGAAAAGAACCTGAAGCGTAAGCTAATGGGTTTCTCTGACAAGTAAAAAATATGAAAAAGATAGTAAAAAGCATAGTAGTCTCAAATGAGAGCGACTATAGTATAGTTAAGCATCACATTGCATCATTAGATTTAGAGTTTGAATGTAAGTTTAAAGAAACAAATATAATTGATTTTTATGATGATTATTTATATGGTGTTATTAAAGAATTTTTAAAACATACACATATTAAATCTAAAATAAACAAAGATAAAGAAAAGGAAAAATAATGACACAAACTTCAATGGTTCGTAGAACTCGTGAATCTAAAAAGAATGCTGCTATTGCAGTTATAGCTATGAAAATGGCAAAAGATGCTGGTGATATTCAACAAAAGAAAGCTGCACGTTTTAAAAAATTATTTGTTGCTGCTAAAGTAGCAATTGCTAGAAAGTATGGTCCTCGTGCTAAAGTAGAATGGACTAAGAATCAAAGTAAAGCACCTAGTGTTCCCAAACCAATCAAAGCTCCTAAAAATGAGCCTGATAATAAACCTAAGAACGATAAATAAGGATAAGATATGGATTTGATGGGTATGGTTGCTCCGAAGCGACCTGATAAACTTATCAATAAAGCAAAAACAAGGGTAGTTGATAAGGTTATAACTAAGGATGTTAATCCAACAGAAAAACCTTTTCAGCCTACAATTGTTAACTCTTTAGATTCTGGCGATATAACATTTATATCGCCAGAAAAAAACCCAGTATCTGATAAAACATATAACTTGATCGATATTTACTCAGGTTGTAATTTATATATTATGTTTAATGAACAATTTAAAGAACTTCCGAATGATTATAATATCCAAAAGAAATTTAGTTCTGAACTTGAATTGATTCAAAGAGAATCTAAAATAAATAAATTTAATAAGTATAATGAATATATGTCTCGAAATTACGATGCTATGTTATTTGATTTCAAAATTGACTTCCAATCAGCATTGAATATAGAACAAATAAATATATCAGATAAGCTATATTTTAAAGATGATTTTGTTATAGCACCCTATGAATATAATTATATTATAGATAGCGTACTTGGTAGAATTGATCATAATTTAAATACAATACAATTTACAAAATCTTTAGAACATACAGAGAGAATAATTCTCCCAACAACAACATTTAATATACTTGGTGCTAATCATCATTTTTGCAAACATTGTGAATTTAATAGTATATGTGATGGAAAATAAAATAAAAGGAATAAAATGAAGAAAATACGTTTTGGTTCATTTCCCGTAGTGGAAGTAGAAGATTATGTAAAACAATGTATTGATAATTATAGTATTAAATCTTATGCGGATCTTATTACTATGAATACTCAAATGCAAAAAACTTCAAACGATATTCAACAATACATTACACCTGATGTTATTGCTAAGTATTTTAACAACCCTGTTAGTACCCCTACCACCGCTAATACTGATGTAGGAAATAAAAGAAATACAATGAAAAGAGCATTTAAATCTCTTCAGAATTTTAATAAAATTATTGAAGGTAATGTCTTTTATAAAGATAAAGTAAACTATCCTATTTATATAGAACATCCAAATAAAAATGGCTCACATGATTATGATTTTTTACTTTTAACTAATGATTTAATTCAAAAAGAAATACTACAAGAAATTAAATATGATGATGCACTTTCATTAACTTTTCTATTCTTAAAAGATATGTTATATCCAACAACTCCTTTATCTGAGGTTGGTATAGCAGATGATTCTTATAGAATAAGAAGTGATGTTGCTAAATTTATTGAATTTTCTAAAAACAACAATACTGATCCAATTTCTGCTATGGTAAAACTTATCAAGATAGCAGGATATAAAAAATCATCAGGAGATAAGTCATATAAAGGTTTAATTAGTATGACTCGTCAAAATTCTGCTCTTAAAGATTCTATTGGAAATAGATTCTATAAGTTATTTGGTGGTGATAGAAAATCTGGTCAAATAAAAGATGTAAACTTTTTACTAAATGAAATTAATCATTTAGATATTGCAGACTTCTTTGATGATACTAGAGGCACTTCAAGTAACATTAGAACTAGAGTTACAAACAGTGGCAACTCTCATAGTCATTTAGGATTACCAAATGAAGTAAATGTTAGTTCTAGTATTGAACGTCAATACTTAGCACAAAAGACACAAGACTATAATAAGATCCTTAGTATGGTTGATTCTTTAATACATTTTAATACTGCTGGTAATAAAGGTACAGATGGTATCCTAGTTGATATAGATGATAATATTAAAGACAATACAGTTCGTCTTAAAAATAAAGATGGTGAAGATATTGATGTTAGTGTTAATTATGATAAAATGATTAACAGTTTACGTAATAATTATTTTGAAGCATTTCTTTTAAATATGGTTAATAAGTTAAATCTAGCATTTGATAAATTTTCTCATCAGACTGGAATGTTTAATAATACGAAATCTGATACTAAAGGTATTAGTCAATCAAATGCTGAAGATATAGAACAAGCTACATTAGAAATTCATACATTGGATAATCAAATCGATAATTTAATGAATGATGCTTCTATAACAGACAGTGAAGCGAGTATGAAAATACAAGCACTTACTGCTCGTAGAAATACTCAACATCAAATATTGAAAGATGCTAAAACAGATAGAATTTTTATCAATCAAGAAAGCAGAGAAGCTGAAATAGCAGCAGCAGCTGCTCAAAATAGAAAATCTACACTAGTTTATAATATTGCCGGTATTCAAAGCGAACTCACTGCTATCCTACATGGTATAGAAGTATCTCTTTATGAAAAGAAAAGTTTACAAATTATATTTGATACTATAGGTGATAGAAAAGACTTTAGTGAAGACAGCTTATTTAAAATGCTTGGTTCGTTACAAGATAAAGGTATTGTTTGGAATGTTGATCAATTAAAATTTGCAATATATGAATCAATGCATAGTTCTGTAATGGAACAAGCAATTATGATTAATAATTCTGTACCTGTTGATATGATGAATAGACATAAAAATGATAAAGAACAACAAGCTGCTCAATGGTTAGATAATAACAAAGAGAATATTGAAACATATATTGAAAATATCATCAAAACTCAAGTATACTTAATGTTTAAGCGTATAGGTAGAGAATACGGTGATAACTCTATGATTCAAGCTCAGCAGTATGCAAACATGCGAACTGAAAAGAACGTTGTTATTAGAAAAACTGTTATGAAACCAAATAACTTCAAAACATATATATTTAATCAAGATACATTAACAGCTCTTTATGAAATGTTAAATTATGTTGATACTCAAAAATACTTAGCTGGATTATTGGCTTATCCACCTTCTGTTTTAGGTAATGATTTAAATATCATGAAATATATTTTAAAGAGATTAGGACTAAGTGAGAATCCTGTATTTATAATTGGTAAATCTGATGTTATATTAGCACAACCTGATTATTTATCTCTTACTGGTAGTAGCATCTTTAGTAAAATATCATTTACAGAAATGAAAGGCTTATGTCAACTTTCTGCTAATAAGTTATTAATGAAATCTGATCAAATGTTTAAAGTTAGTAAAGAACAAAGAATGGAAGCACTTAATAATCAATATGGTGCTGGTGGTTCAGATGATTTAGATAAAATAGTTGCTGAAATTGCTAAAGCTCAAAAGCAGATGGATGTTCATGATAAGCATAAAGAACCTGCTAAACATGCACTAGCAAGAACTAATCATCGTGAATTAATTGAAAAGCATAAAGCAAAAACAAAATCTTATAACCAACAATTTGATGATATCAATAAGAAGAATCAAGATACTAAGGTATCTAATAGTTTTAATACTAGTGATTATGAAGTTGAAAAAGAATATGATGCGCCTAGTAGAAAACTTGAAGCAGCATCAAGAACTTACAATAAAGACAATTACCATAGTAAAGGTAAAGGTAAAGGTAAAGGTAAAGGTAAAGGTAATCAACATAAGCCGAACTTAACATTCCCAGGCGGACGTACAGATCAGCATGGTAATATCAAATGTAACCAAGGTTATCACTTAGAAGGCACTCGTTGTGTCCCAAATAAATAAAATATAGGAAATAAAATGTATAATAACAATCAATTTATGTTTGCTGCAGCATCTGCTGGTGCAAACGCAAAGAAACTTTTAGAAGAGTCCGCTAGTATTCAACAACCTACTATTGGTGCTGATACTTATAACGAACCAGCTCTAGAAGCTAAATTAGGAAACGACGGTAGATTCTTTATGGGATTAACTTCTGTATTGGAAGAGTCTGAAAAAGACACTTACTTCGAACAATTATCTGTTCTTTTAGAAGCAACACAAGATATTTTTATCGAAGTTAATATGAAGCCTCGTACAATTAGTCAAGCAGTTGATACTCAAGAATTAACAGAAAGTACAGTAATGGAAATTTACTCTAAGAACTTTACAAATTCTGTTAATAAAGATTTCGCTCTTCCATTATTTGAAGGTACACTATTGGCTGATTATAAATCAGAAGCTAGAATCCTTACAGAAGCTAGTATTCAATCAGGTCTTAGTTCAGAAATTAATAATGAATTATTTTTAAAATATGCATTATTTGAAAACACTTTATTCACTAACATGCGTAGAATCGCTTTACCAAAAATACTAGAAGAAAGAACTGCTAGTTTTATTGCTGTTCAAGATGCTGAATATTTTGATGTATTTACTAAGAATGCTAAAGCACTTGATGATACAATCACTGAATCTGTTACTAATATGGTAGCTATGCTTGCTCCGAAGTTATTCGAAGAATCAACTGGTCTTACGGATTCAGGTGTTAAAAATTTCGCAGGAATCTCCAAAGCTCTAAGATAATTTAAGGAACTCAAATGCATAAAATGCCACAAGAAATAGAGTTCGTTGCAGATAAAATACTTAAAAATAAAGTACTATATGATGAGATTAAAAATCTACTAATTGCTATCATTCGAAAACTAAACAATGACTCTATGGGTCATTCTAGTTTTTGTAATGCACTTAGAACACCTAATACACTTGATAAGAAATTATTAAAGATATTTGGCATAAGCGATAGACAAATGCTTAGTAGTTTTACTCAAATTGGATTTCATCCTGATTCAAGAATGTATAGTTCTTTATATTATCAAACTTTAAGCCTTGTATATTACATTGGGGTAAGAGCAGATGATGATTTATTAAGAACAATTTCGATTGCTCTTATATATGTTAAAGTGTTTAATGGTAGACAATATAAGTTCATGCCTAATGGCTGTCAAGATGAGATTGCACAATTTTTAATTCAAAGTATATTTCGTAAGTCACATACTTTTAAAAAATATCCCAATCCATTTGTAGCAATTACACAATACTTTGCACCAACTCTAGATGAAAAATACTTTCCATATGTTCAAAAAGATCCAGCTCATCCTACTTTAGGTTTAGTTGTTATATTGATGCAAGCATGGGGAAGAATGGAACAAGTATTCATGGGAATACAAAAACATTATTATCAAGCACATGCTGATGGTAATAAATCTGTTATCGGAGCAACATCTGATGTTAAGGGTACAGAAGTTGATTCAATTGAAAGTTCTAAGGTAGCAAGTACCGTTAGCAAACTACAAAAGAATCTAATGCATCGTCCTCAAAAAATATCCGAAAGCGATAGAAGGTATCTTAAAGCAGATCCTTATTCAATTTCAAATAAGTTCCTAACTGATTCAGAAGTGTTTTTAAACTCTGACGATGCAGAAGATGATCTTAAAAATATTTATGAATTGATGTTTAATATTATCAAAATTGATGATACAAAAATATGTGGTATGCATATATTACAGACAGTGTCTAAGATAACTTCGGCTAAGGGTAATAATGTTCAAATTGCTAAGCTTAAGAAATATGTCGATACTCTTTTAAATACAATGTATAAAGGTATTATGAAATCTGGTAGCAATAGCAGTCGATTAAAACTTAGAAAGGTTCTATTATTATTAATAGTACTACGAGCAAAACAAGCATTTTGTAAAGATGCTAACTTCGAGTCTTAGACTCGAAGACTTTATAAATTCAAATTTTTTCAATTTATAAAGTCTTCAAAATTAATAATTTAAAAGGAAAAATAAATGCCATTAACGGAATTTAATAGTACTACAGCAACACCCGTAACTCAATCGGATATAACATCTGATATTAGTGGAATAGAAGATTCCACCACATATAAAGAACAAATTAGTAAGAAATTTAATACCGCACATAATGCTACTAATCCTAAATATGATAAACTTATTCAAATTATGCATGAGAAAGTAACTATTGATTATAGTAGCTTCGCTCCTCATATTAATGGTTATTATTATATTCAAATGGTTCATGGTTCATGGGTTAATACAGCTCAGACTTTAAAATCTACGACAGCAGAGACAGAGACAGAGGTTATTAGTTCATATGAAAAAGATTATATTACTAATAATGATACAAGTACATTTAATAAAGGTCACTTTAATAAAGTAGCAAAGGATTTTGGTCAACTTGCAACTGATATTGATATTCCTCAATTAAATATTGAATATGAAAGTATATCAGGTAAATCAAGAAATCTTAATTACGCAAGTAAGTTGCACTTTGCTGGTGATTTTAGTATAAATTATATTGACGACTATAATAACCACATTTTTAGATACCATGAAAGTTGGTTTAAATATATAGATGCTTTAAAGAAAGGTTATATTAAACCAGACATTCCAGAAAATGTTGATAAAAAATACTTTATAGATGTTCCATATTTCAATGCTGTTTGGGTAGTTATATTTGCACCATTCACAACCAATATTAGAGGCTTAGTTAAAATTATGGGAGTATCTCCTATCAATTTACCATTTAAACAAATAATTGGTGATAGAGGCAAAAATGCCATATCAACAATAAATCAAAGTTATAAATCAAATGATATGGTTTATAAATTTTATGATAGTGATGCTGACCGTAAAGGTCCATTATTTGATGAATTTATAGAAGATATGTCAAAAGCACATAGTTTAGACAACAATTAAACACGAGAATAAAAAGGAGAGAGTATGGAAGATTATATTACATTAAGTAATAAATTAGAAGAATTAAGAATTGATATACTGAACTATAAAAATTCTGATGATGAAAAACAAGATCTTATGGGCAAATTTTTTGAAGTAAAAAAAGTATCCCCTGAGACATATGAATTATTTGTACTAATATATAATGAATTTAATATGACAAATAAATCAGATAAAAAACAAATGCTTATTCTTTTAGATAAAGCATTAACAATTAAATCAACAACTGTTAATAAAATGATTAATGAAAGAAAAAAGTACTTACCATGGACACAAAGATTATATGAAATGTTAACATGGGAAAATGCTAAACGAGTTTTATTTACTTGGGTAGTAATTGTAATGGTACTTGTTACTATTTATGAAATTGATCCTGGAGCATACAGAGCAATTAATGAAAGTTTAATCAGAGTTATAAATGAGACAGCTGATGTTATAAAGGAAACGAAATGAATAAGATTCTTACTATAATACAAACAATTAACCCTTTTAAATCACGTAAAAAGAAAATGAAATTCAATGATGAATATATTACACCTGCAGAATTAAAACCTGCAGAATATAGTATCAAAGTTCCTGAAATGTTTTTCTGTCAACCAGAAATAGAAGGAAATCCAAATATTCTTATAATGGATGATTTTACTGGAATGGCTGAATTAATTAAAGACGAGCTTAGTAGAGTTCAATATTGTGATGTATATAAAGAATTTAATATTATGATGGCAACTGGCAACTATGCTGGATTTACAGTAGAAAAATATCTTAAAGATCCTGATAAAACAGTAGATGTTGGAATTCTAGATATCACACTTGGTGGTGTAATTAATAATATTGAATATGATGGCATCGATGTAGCCATCATGTTAAAACAACATAATCCAAAGTGCTTAATTAAATTTATAACAGGGCACACATTAAATAAATATAATCCTGAAATTTTTGAATTCATTCAAAAATTTGAAGAGTTTTTCCAAACACCAATAGATGAAACTAAAAAGTTAGTTTACAAAGGTGAAGAGATTGAAATGTATAAACATATTATTAATAAAAATGGTAATAGAGTTTCAGCGTATGGAGATTTAATAGAAGAGTATTACACTCAGCAAAAATGGGAGATATAATGTATACCCATGACAATATTAAAACGTGTACACGTTATAGTTTATATCTTTTATTAAATATATTTATTATGAATGCTGTACTATTTGAAAATTTTTATACAATAAATGTAGTATATAAGGATAGAATAAATTCTACTATTATAAGTATTATTGAAGAGTTTGATGAAATTGATTTACAACATTTATGTATTATTACAACTTGTTCTGAAATAGGATTTGTCAATAATTCAACTTATACTCTACAAGAAAATAATATATTACAAAGAGAATCCTATTTAAAACCAGAGTTATCTTTTAGTGGTAAAGAACTATCATTAACTAATAATTTAAATTTATATATGGAATTTCCTGATTATCAAATTTATATAGTTCCAAATACACAACTTTTAATAGACAATATTTTTATGGGGTATATAAATATAAATATTATATTATTTTTAATATACACCTTTGTCTTCTTCGGTTTAGAATATAAATTAAGAAAACGAAAAATTTTAGATATGATGAGTACAAGTAATACATTAAGAGAAAAGAATATGCAAATCCTAACGGAGAATATTCATCATGAACTTAATACACCTGTTGCTATTATTCAAGGTAATATTAGAAAGTTAGAAATTGAAATGCAAAGCACATTATCTCCCATTTATGATTGTAAGTGTAATGAAAAATTCTTCTTCGACTTCGGTCAATTATATTCTAGTATAGAACAAATAGATAATGTTCTCCAGCGTATGAGTAATTTTAAAAACTTGAAATACAGTAAGGGAAATAAAACATTAAAAAACATAATTGAGTACAGTGTGAACTCAATGAACATATATAAAAAATCAAATTTTAATATCAAAATAGATCCCAATTTAGGAAAATACAAATTAGATGGACTATTAAAAAATGGTGACCTTTTAAATATTGTATCTAATCATTTTAGAAATTCTTTAGAAGCAAACTCATCAAGAATTGTCACACAAGTTAAATTTAATAATGTAACTAAAGATTTACATTTATATATTATAGATAATGGTGTAGGATTAAGAGATAGAACAACTGGTCTACTTCTTAGTAAAGAGAAATATGAAGACATATTTAAACCATACTATTCAAGTAAAGATTCATCAGGTGAGTTTGTAATTCGCGAATCTAAAGGATACATATTAGACTCTTTACATAAATTAGCAAACATATTTAAAAAACCAACTGATGTTAATGTTAGAGGTGTAGGTCTTTATTTAAATAAAGAGTTACTAAATGAAAAGGCAGGAGATTTAAAACTTCGTGAAACATCCGGAAACGGAACAGTATTCGAAATAATCTTCCCTGCAATATATATAGGAGTGTAAATGAAAAATATAAAAAAGATATGCATTATTATAATGCTATCATTTTCTCATGTGTATGCTGAATCCTGTCAAATATATTTTAACAAGTATCTAATTTCGCCCGAGATAAAAAGTATCTCTGGATGGAAAAGGGTAGTTAAAAAGAATGAACTTTATGAGTATACAGACGGCAAAGTAAGTGACTTTGATAAATTTTATTTAGGGCAATGCTTGATTTCAAAAGGGTTTGATATTGATAAGCACTCACGTGAGATAGGAGATAAATTATGAAATATTTAATGATATTAGTAATCTGTTTAAACTTATACGCGGTAGAACTTAAAAATTTTAACAAACTAGAGTTTATGTATGGCAGTAGTAGTGGAACAGTTCTAGGAAATGATATAGAAGCCGAAGGACATAGAATAATATTGAATACTTATAATGACATCATATTTAATAAATATGTTACTATTAATAGTACGATTAATTATACAAGTAGATCAGAGATATATTCTCGTTCATATAATAAAATACGTCCAGCTGAGAATTATTTTGAAATTAGTGAATTAGATTTAAACATATTTATAACACCTGATGATATTATCAGCGTTGGTAATTTTAGTTTTAAGAATGGTGTGTTTAGTGAACATAGTACTGCTGGTTTAAAACTTAGCGATGCTCTTATGACATTTTATTATATTAATATGACTGGTGTATTTTATACCCATTATATAAATGAAAATCATAAAATACAATTTGGTTATGGTGCCAGAATAGATGACATTTACCAGTTACCAGAAGATAGATATGAAAACTCTAGAAATGGAAGTGATATAGGATATTTATTTACAAAGAGTGTAATTGATAAACATACGTTTAGAATTAATGCTTCAGTATCGAATATTATATATGAAAAGATATATGATGAAGAAACATTAGAATCATTAGGAAATTTATACTTCGCAGGTGTTGGTTATCAGTATGATGATCGAGATACATCAGGAATGGTATATTATGGTATAGCCGGGGTATCTGTTACAGATTTTGATGGTACAGAAATATCACCAACTGGCACAGCATTAGAAGGTCCGGGTATCAACTTTAGCGATGAAGGTAAACGAACTGGATATAGTGTTCTTGTTGGAGCTAAGAAAGATTTTGATGCTAATATATTTAGATTAGATTCTTATTTCGGTGCAGAGTATTTTTATGCTTCTAAACATTGGATAAGTTATGCTACCGATTTAGAAAATATAAATGCTTACTCATGGGGTAATTTAGGAAATACCTTTAAAGTGTATACAGGTATATATGTTACACCAAAGATTAAACTAGGTGTAACCGGAAGATACGAACAAATAGATTATGCTAAATTATCTGGTGGTAACAGTGTTACACCAATAGATGATGAATCATTTAGATATTGTATCAGATTAGATATATTATTTTAAGAAGGAAAATAAATGATAGGAAAAATATTTGGAACAAAAGAATATATAGCAGATAGAGTTGAATTCATCAACTCTCTTCCTATATCAGATGATACAAAAACCAAACAAATTAATTTTATGTTTAGCGAGTACACAGCGTTCAAATTAATGCAACGTTCAATAGCTTTAATCTTCTCGTTAATATATGTTATAGCAATATCATTAGCATTATCAGCTAATGCTATAGGTGTAGACTATAAAGCGATTATAGCGATTATAGCGGCTTTTAATTTAGGTATGATTATATTAGCCATCTTAGGATTTTACTTCTCAGGTGGTGCCCTAGATTCTCTTAGAAAAGATTAATTTCTTTTCTAAGATTTCCTTGAGGTTAATTTCAAACAAGCCAACAAATATTAAATAAAAAAAGGAGATTTATGAAAAGTATTACTGATACACTTTTAGACTATGAAAATATAGTTCGTGATACATTAAAAGTTAGTAATCCTGCTTTGTTAAAAACAGGAGCACTTGGAACATTAGTTAATATATTTGCTAACATTAAATATGATAATGCAATATATTATAATAAGCTGCTACGCGAAATGAATCCTGCAACAGCAACAGAATTTAGTTCATTATTATTCCACGCAAGTATTCTAAACTATAACATTACTTTTGGTACACCTGCTTCAATGCAGATATCATTTCTTATCCCTGAATACAGATTAAGAGAAAGTGAAATCATTACTTATGATATTAAAAGAAATGTGAGTTTTGTTGATGGTTCAGGATTAAATTATACATTAGAAGAAGATGTAAAAATCTTTGTAAATAACTCAGTTGTAACAGCAAAGAGATATTCAGATACAGAAATTAATGTACTTGAAGTAAGTAAAGTACAGAATCCGTTAAACGCTGATTTAAATATGTACATGGTTGAATATAATGGACTTAGACAATATAAAAGATCATTCCACAAATTTAACATACCTGATTATGGTATTGGCGAAACATTTTCATTCTCTTTAGATATTCCTAGTTTAGATGATATTTATGAGATTCAAGCTTGGATTAAAAATGAAGCAAATGAAAAACCCGAAGTTGAATTAGATGATTTATATTTACTAGATACTGATAACATTAAAGGTTATGGTGATTTATCTCAAATGCAAATTAAATATAATAAATTTAATGCTAGCCAATTTGATGATAACTTGTATTTGAAGATAGCCGAGAATCAACTTATATTTACAGTTGGTGATGGTATTAATGGTCGCAAGCTATTTGCGGGTGATCAAATTATTATTGAAACGAAGCTTACTAAAGGTTCAGGAGGTAATGTAAACTCTGCTGAGATCAATCTTGAAGATATTATTGTTTCATCTGAGGATGAAGGTGGTTATAGTACTGCTTCTAAAACCAACTTAAAAGTTCTTTCTTTAAGTGGTGGTGAACTTGGTATGGATATTAAAGATATTGAAGATATAAAAACCGAAATGATTAAAAAGAATAGTACAAGAAATTCAATTACATCAATTAATGATTTTGAAATTATGTATACAATGGATGATGGTATCCCATTCGTGGATCCAAAATTCTTTAACTCTCAAAATCATTTATTTATATATAATATTATCAGAGATACAAATCAACGTATAGTGCCAACAAATACATTTAACATAGAAGAATCAGAATTTCAATCAGAATTGTTTATGCCAACTAAAACATATGAAGGTATCGATTTAATTAGTCCTTTTTATTATAAGAAAAGATTTAATCATTATACTGCATATATGGTACAACCAAATATAAAAGTAGAATTGAAAACAGATACTTCTACTGATAGACTTACTAAGTTACAGAATTCTGTAGGTCTTTATATAACATATGATTATTTTGAAAGAAAAACTCGTCTTGAACTTAAAAATTTCAATACATTATATACATATAAACTTAGAAGTAATAAATTTGATATGGAACTTTCTATTCATAATGAATTTAAACAAATTGTCAACCAAAGATTTCTAGATGAATATTGTTTATTTGAAGATGATTTATCAGATATTGAAATTGATATTTATCAAGATACTTTACTTGTAATGACTTACACTTCTGTTGGTTCATATAATCAACTAGTAAAAAAACAAGATCACTTTTACTACACTGAACTTGATATATTAAATACTCAAGATGAAACTAGATATGTATTACATTTACCTTTTCTGGAATTAAATTATCTTAAACTTTCTAATATAGAAAAGTTCTTTACTAAACTAGATACTTTCTTTCGAGTGGAAAAAGATATTAAAACAATTAGTTTTAATGTAGGAACAACACAATCATTTTATAACACGATTGCAATTGAACCTAAATATAGAGAATATATTATTGATAAGAATACTAATGGTGATATTCTTACTACTAGAAATATTATTGTAATCGATCTTATTATCGATAAATATAAATACTCTTTATCTGATTATGAATCAATTGAAGAACTTGAATATGATATGAAGGATACAATATATAAAGTTCTTCGAACAGCTGAAGGGTTTGAAACTGAATTTTATGAGACACTACTTGAAAAAGAAATTGTTAAAATATATGACATGATTAAAAATGTCGATGTTATCAGTCCCAAAGTGTTTACAACAAACAGCGCCAGAATTATTTATAATGCAATGGATAATAAATTAGGTGGAGCAGATTTAAAACTATTTGATATAGTTAATTTTGTTCCTCCTTATTTCTTCTTTGATTATGATTCAATTAATTTAAATATACAAGTAGTATAAAAAGGAGAAAAAATGGCAGGTTACACTAGCCCTATTTATGAAGTTATAACAGATTCTGTACTTAGAGATAGTACCCTACATGATCCTGTTACATTCGCTAATCAAAATGATTTAAATTTAATTATTGATCAACGTATAAAGTTCGACAGAGAATATATTCTTCTTGATCGAACTAAAATTGAATCAGCAATAGCTGACCCGGATAATTTACTTAATATTTTTACCGAGTATGAATTACAAATTCTATTTAAACAAGCATTAGAAGCTTATTATATAACTGAAGAGCAGATCATCCTATTGATGAGTGATGCAACTAAAGTTTATGACGAAATTCTAATGAATGATATACATGCATTATTATATAGCCAGTTACATTTTGTAACAAGAGTTCCTAATATAACTGATTTAGAAGCTAATGGTTTATTTGATAGTATTATTAAAGTGATTCAACTGAATCCTGAAGTTCTTATAGATTTAAATCTAGTAGAGCAATACACAACAAATATATTAGATCAAAAACTTGAAGAAAATGTATTTATATCTTTTGAAAAATTAGAACTTATATTATCAAATACAAATGATACTATGCAGATTTTGACTAGCACTGAATTAATAAATTTATTAGAACGTGTTAAAAGTCATATAACGTTTGTTACTGATGAAAGTATTGCTGCTGTTCAAGCGCTAATAGATTCGAATAGTTTTTTGATAACATCAGTATATCAAAATAATGAAATAAAAATTATACTCGATAAAGAAATTGAGTTAAAAAATCTCCTATTAAAATCACTTACACCTGAAAAGGTACAAGAGATGTTTAATACGTTTAAAGATGATTTTTTAAACAGTTCATTTGATACAATTATAGATGCCAAGTTCGACACTCTTAGAGCTGAACTACTAGGTACAAACTACGACGCATTAATTGCACAACAAGTTGATACATATTTAACTACTAAGTACAATACAATAATGAGACAATTTATAGATGAAGCATTTACTACATTTAAAGATGATTTTATTAATATAGATTTACTTAATATCGTAACTGGATATTTTGACACTTTAAAAGCAGAAATGTTTGATGTTAATTATAATGGCCTTATTGAAGCACAAGTAATTAGCTACCTCGATACAAATTTTCCAACAGTAACTGCAATAACAGTTAATAGTTGGATATTAAATGAAATAAACAAAGGATAACGAATGGCATTAAGCAATGAATCATACATTGTACAAACAACTACAGGTGAAGTAATTGTTCCTGTGGCGACAACTGTACCATATTTAAATATAAACCTAATTGGTTATTCACATTTTAGCTACCATTCTGTAATGTCACAAAATTTAGCTAATATAGTTGATGATATCAAAGCAATGCAAGATGGTGGATTAAGTGCTGTAACTTTTGACTTAGATGCTTTAATTGCAACTGCACAAGCAGAAATCGATTCAAGAATAAATTTATTTAATGATGCAATTTTTGCTAAAATCGTACAATTAACAGATGAAGCATTAACAACTACAGTTGATAGTTTAGAAGCATTTCGAATACAATTAGAAGGCGTTGATGGAAATGGTGGTATTGTAGCAGATACAGTAGCACTTGTTGATATTATAGGTGACTCTAATACAGGTATGGTAAAACAGATTGATGTATTAGAAGATGCTGTTGGTATTACAGGTACAGGCGGTTTACTACAACAATTCACAGGCATATCAGATATTGTTACACAAACAGCAACAGAACTTGCAGCCGCTCAAGATGATATAATTGATCAACAAGTTATTACATCAGCAGCTGGTACTGGTCTTGTTCCAAGATTAGCAGAGGTTCAAACAATAATTGGTGATGTTGGTAGTGGACTAGTTAAAGATAATAAATTAAATAAAGATATGATTTTTGGTGATGGTACATATGAAGGACTTTTATCACTCGTTGGGGATAATGTAAGTGGATTAACATTCTTTGCACAAACAACAAGAACTAGTTTAAATGCACAAATTGCATTTGTAAATCCCAAAGTAAATTACTTAGAACAAAGACTTGGAAATTTAGATATAAATAATGACTCAGGTTTGATTGGTGATGTAAAAGTTTTAACTGGCTTACATAATACATTATCAGATATTGTAGGACTTAATGATACATTAGGATTACAACTTCGTTTAACTACAATTGAAAATTTAAATCCTCAAAGTATATATGATTCTATATATGCTAGTGGAAATGGTCTTATTGATTATACAATTCAACTACGTGCTGATATCGATGCATTAGAAGCATCTGCTACAGCATCAAGTGCCTCATCAAATCAAACAGTAATTGATTTAACAGCTGTTGTAAATTCTAATATAGTTAGAATATCTGCAACAGAAGCAATTGATGTAGTACAAGATTCTAAAATATCTACACTTGAAACAGATGTAGATACAGTTGAACTTGCAATTGCTAATATATCATCTACAATAGTAGATGATACACTAACATATGTAGGAGCAACTACAACAGTATTTACACCTACAGTTCTTTATGATATGAAAATCGAAACAGATAAAGCATTTGCAAATGATATAATGGATAGATTTGTAACATATTTTGGTACTTCAGCTACAGGAGTAACTGCATCTGAAGTAGGGGATTTAAACTTACAAGCTTGGATTGCAGATGCATCCACAACAGGATTTAAATTATTAACAGATGGGCATATAGCAACATATTTGGCAACAAATTGGCCAATGACACAAATCAATTTAAATAAAGATGCACTATTATTATTAAATGGTAATATAGGTACTGCCGGTTCAGTAAGTCATACAGTAAAAACGGCAGTAGATGTTTTAGATAATACATTAAACAACGCAACTACCGGTTCAATAACTATTATAAATGGAGATGATACAGTTGAGGGTTCAACTGATAAAAAAATCCTAGATTATGATACTTCTTTACAAATTGGTAGCATTGCTAATCTTCAAACACAAATTGATAATGTTGCCACAGCAAATACTGATTCTAATGAAGCACTAGCTCAACAAACAGAAGAGTTGCAGGTTGAAATGGTTCGTTATGATACTATTTTACCATTCTTACAGAAGATGTTTAAATATGTAAATAATCCTGGTTCACTTACAGATGCAGATATTGATACAGTATTCTCTACAGTAATTGATAAAGTTCAAGTACTTGCTGGCACAATTAATAATATTGATTATGTTATATATCTTAATGTTCCTAATTCAACATTTGATATTTCTCTTAAATTAGATTCTGATTTAAAATTCTCTAATTTAGATCCTAATGGTTCAGCCGGCCCTATTGGTGAAATCATTAGAGTTGCTGATGGTATGGGTGCTCCAATTGAATTAAATGATATTACTGTTGGTTATGATCAAGGTATTTATACAGATCAAATTGCTTCTAAAGTATTTGTAGATGAGAATGATTTAATTGGCGAAGACGTACTTGATTTATTAGGTGATAATGCAACAATTGTTCTTAAATTCGGTACAACTGATATTTTTGGACAACACAAAGTTAATGAAGTTAAATTAACATAAAATAAACAAAGGAAAATTATGCCAGAATTAAATGACTTATTCGCCGCAGCGGATGCAAATAAAATTGCAAGAGAAGCCGCGGACCAATTAGATTATGATAATGGAACTTTTGATTTTAGTCCAGACACACCAGAAGCTTCAGGAATATATTTTATTCCTGAAGGTGATGATAGAATGGTTGATAAAATCAATTTCAATTTAAAGAAAATTATAGATACACCAACTACACCAGATTATGTAACAGTAACAGATGATTATACTTCTAAGGATAATGAATTTTTATTATGTGATACAACTGTTACTACAGCACAAAAAAATGAAATTTCCGCTATAGCTGTTTTGGACAATGCACCTTATACTGTTACTATTAATGGTACTCCATGTTTACATACTAGTGTTACAGTTGCTCAACAAAACGTATTAGAAAATTTTGTTGTAACGGACTCAACATTATATACAGCTACTCTAAATGGCATAGCTGCGAGTTATACGAGTTTAACAACAGATGCACAGGTTACTACGATTGATACGATAACAGCTGTAGATAGCACGTTATATGAGGTTACAATCAATGGTACGTTAATAGGTTTTACTTCAGGTGTAGGCGCAACAATTGAAGAAATTACAGCAGGATTAGTTTTAGCTATTAATAATGAAGTACTTATAAACACTAGTGTAACAGCAACCGATTTACTAGGAACTTTTACAGTGACATCGGATGTTGCTGGTACATCTCATATTGCAGTTGTTACAACTGGTACAATGACAGCAACAATAACAACACCAAATCATCTTACTACACTTGTTGAAATTATTGATGGTCTTGTTATTTCATTAAATGCTGCAGCTCAACCAGTTACTATTACAAATAATGCAACCTCTATTACAGTAGATGCTAACGTTGGTGGTACTCCATTTACATTAGGGGTTACAGCAGGAACATTTACATCTACAATAATTATTAATAATCAAAACTCAAGTGAAACTTCTATTTTAATTGGAATTAAAGATATTATTAATACCAATGTTGGTAGTGTTGTCACTGCAGTAGTTATTGGTCAAGCTATTATAGTTACGGCAGATGTGCCCGGTGTAGCATTTACCATGACAAGTTCAGATGCTACGATTACTAATTTAGTACCAAACAAAGATGGATCAATTATAGTCACATTAGGAACTCCCTTAGCTGACAATGAATCAATTCAAATTCTTGATATTAAAAGTAATTTTAATATCAAGAATGTTATACTAACTTCACCTGTTCTTATTATGGGTTCAAGTACTGATTATAATCTAACAGTAAATGATAGTGTTAGTACAATTCTATATGTAAACGGAGATTGGAGAGTATTTTAAATATAGGGTAATCTTCACATATCTATAGGTTTACAAGGTTTTATATCGAAGGTAATACAAATCATCGAACAATAAAATAAATTGCATATACTCAAAGTATATGCAATAATTTCTTGTGGCTCAGTTCAGAGGAATATTTATCTTTAAAGATAAAATTTTTCGATCTTTAAAGATAAAATTTTTCGATCTTTAAAGATAAAATTTTTCGATCTTTAAAGATAAAATTTTTCGATCTTTAAAGATAAAATTTTTCGATCTTTAAAGATAGAAAAATTAGATAACGAAATAAACAACTAATATATAATTTTACATGGTTATTATCTTTAAAGATCGTTTTTTCAAAAATCTGTAAATTTTTTATTTTTTATAGATTTCTAGTTCTTTGAATTTAAAGACAAGAAAAATACTAAGCTACAGTAGCTTAGTATTTTTAATTGATGTCCATTGGTCTCTAGTAATTTCTATTTCTAAAGGAGCAGTATTTTTCATATAACATGTAACAGTATTCTTTTTTGATTTTTCATTATAAGAATCATCAGTTATAACTGAAAAGTTATTTGCATTTACAAAATAATTTCCAACTTCAAAGAAATTCATCTTCTGAAAAAAGTCTCTCATTAAAGTAACAGTTTTAAATTCTTTTAGAATCTTTAACTTTTCTGTTTTTATTTTAGGACGAAACATATAATGTACTATGTAACAATCAACATCTTTCTCTACTTCAACATAATCCATGTTGTTCCAATTTATAGTCATCTTACCAGACTGTAATCTTTCTTTCATTTTTTTTTCCTTTTTATTTAACCCAGTAGGGCATTTACCAACGGACCAGTACCTCTTCGAACTGTTCCAATCGTTTTAATTAATGTACTTTCAAATCTAGATAACGCATCTGGATTATTAAGAGCTTTAATAACTATAACCCAATCTTTTTGATACTCTTCCCAATCTCGAGGATACTTAACATTCGTATGACCAAATGTTTTCATATTTTTCTCAAGTTCTTTAAAAGCATTCTTTTTTGTTTCATTATGTATTGTTTGATGATTTCTTGTTTCTTCACCATTCTTTAAATATTCAGCAATATGCTGATTTAAACGATAACCCTTACCACTTGTTCCCTTACCTACATAAATAGGTTCATATGCAAATTCTATAAATTGTCCAGGTAATCTATACTTAGACTGAACTTCCCTAAAAGGATTAAGATAAACGTAAACATAATGAGAATGATCTTTATAATTAAAATGATTAACTCGAGGTCTAACTTTTTCTAATGGATTAATCATATTATATGTTCTCCTATCAATACTTTTAATATATTATCATTATATTTTATTCTAACTAATTTTATATTATTCTTTTCACAATATTGTGTTTTAATTAAATCTTTTTTAATTTGTAATTTAAACACTTTATCTCCACCAAAATATTCAACTGGTTCAAAATGCTGAATACCATCATATTCTATACACATATTCAAATTGGGTAAATAAAAATCAAACGATAATTTATTTTTATAAGCACAATCTTTAAATTTTTGATGATGTGTAAATTCTATATTATTTTCCAATAATAATTTTCTAATTTTTAATTCACCTTTTGGTATTTTACAAATAGGACAACCATTTTTATTATTTAAATGTCCTTTAGCGTTTTGTTTAAAATCACCATGATGAGGACATGTTATTATTAAATGTTTAGAATTGTTTACATATTTTGTTTTTTTATAAGTGTATTTATTTTGATGAATTATCTGAGCTTTTTCTATAAAACTTAATGTTGAATATTTATAAACTTTACTACATTTGGAACATCCGCTTCCCCGCAAATGTACAATTGGTAATTGTTGATATAATCCATGATCTTTGCAAATTATATCAACTTTTGTTTTCAAATTTTTATAAATTACTTTATCGTAAATATATCGATCATTATGAAGCAATATAGATCGATCTTTAAAAATTTTTATATTTAAACTCATCTAAAGTTCCTTCTTCTTTTATCGGATAATCATCAAATACTTCAATAATAATTCCAAGCTCTTCTACTTCCTTTTCAGTTAAATCTAATTTTTTTAATTTTTCTAACTGATTAATCATTATTTTCCCAACTATACATTATATCTCCTTATCTAAAATTCTTTTCTAAACTATTTTCTTTAAAACCACTTCCCAGATTATGAAAAGTTGTATTACCATCAGGATTTAAACGCCAACCTGGAAGATAATGAATTGGATTCATAACTGTGTGAGCAATAACTTTATAGAATTCAGGTGAATAAATATCTAAATTACTATCACCTACAACACAAATGGATATATAATCTTCATATCCAGGTATTAAACTTTTATAAGCAATTGGTCTTGTATTCATACAATAATAATTTTTTGAAATAAGTTCTACTGTATAATGCCAAGGCATAAAAATTTCTTGCATCGCACTACCACCAAATGTTCGGTGAAATTCGTCTTTTAAAATTCGTAGATTAAAATCTACCTTATCAACTGTTACTAATTTAAGAGGAAACCATTCATTGTTATAACTATCAAAGATAATAAAACCTTTTGGTGGTCTTTTAAATGTGGCAACTCTTTTAAATTCTTTCTCAGCTGAAATGTCGTATTTATATTTCATTTATAATAACCTTGTTGGGTGTGGAATACCAGACGTCCAAGTCAGATCAATAAAATCTTCCAATGTTTGTCGATATTTCAAATGTCGTAAAGCACTAATAATACTTCTTGTTCTAGCTTGAGAATAATCAATATTCCCATCGATCAATTGTTGTCTATAAGCATTCGTTACGTTAGTTGATATTCTATCAACAGCATCCTCAGAAATATAAGTAGTTGTTGTTTCAATTGATTCTTTATCTTTGACAATATTATATTCATCTAAAACATCATCATATAATAATGAAATATCTATAACATTATTAGCTTCTAATCCAGCAACTAAGTCAGATTCTTTTTGTATATTATTTTCTATTAATGTATTTAATATTAGTGAATGTATATCATTAGAGTTTATTAAATAACCACTAATTTTATAATCTACAATTAAAGTTCTCTTCTCAAGTAAAATAGTTTCAACACCAGGTCCCTCATAATCAATAACATATACTAATCTTAAAGTATCACCTTTGATTACAAAAGTCATATCACCAAATTGAACCTCAGCATAATATATTTGAAGATCGTCACTATATGTGATATATTTATAAGGAAGATCAGATATATTTACAGTAAGTTTATCATCAATAAATTCTTTTATTTTTATTTTACCAGAATTATTTTTGATTCTTAATGTATCATCTAAATGAGCAACTCTATACTGCACCTTATAGTCTTCAATATCAGTTAAGTAATCAAAACTACCATTATAAGAATTAAAGGCATCTTGAATAAAAGTTACAAGTTCTGCATTAAAAAATGTATTAGTACCATCAAATAAAGAAGCATGTAAAAACATTTCTTCTTGAAATTCAACATTCCTAGAAATATTTTTATCATCTAAAACATTATTTAATTTTGTAACATTTAATCTATTATGATATTGTTCAATAAATTCAGGAATGCTAGTACTATCTAAACCATTAGATAAACCATTAATAAAACTTAAATAATCATCAGATACAAATAAAGCTTTAAAATCAATTAAGCTAATTATAGGAGATATTAAAGTATCATAATAAGTTTCAAGAGCAACATCACTTGTATCTAAATTTTGAACAAAACTCATATATCCAAAAATTTCTTCTAATTGAATAGGTAAATTTCTAGGTAAAAGATTAATGTCTCCTACTAATAATTTTTCAAACTCAGTTGGAATAGTTGGAATTAAAGGCGAGGAATCTTGTTCATTAAGAACAACATAACTATATAAACCAGATTTATATATTCCAGAGTTTAAAAATAATTGCGGAATATATTTTAAGAATTTTAAATGTAATGTTCCCAATCCTTTACTATTTAGTAAAAAACTATCAGATAAAACATTTACTGTTTCGACTTCATTAACTGGAGCTAAAACTTCTTCTTCTACCTCATATTGTAAAGTATTCATAATGGCTAATTCAGACCATGCTTGTTTTGTAACACTCAATGCAACACCAACTGACGAATTAACCGCTAATATTTTTTGGAAGATATCTAAAACATTCATTGATTCATCAATTATATTTTTAAAGTCTCCAGTAGTTGAAGAAAATGAATTCAATAAAGCAATCTTTTCATTATTTAAAGCATTAGCAGTTGTAGATGTTATAAGCACTTCTGCTGCTGTTAAGTTTAAAGCTCTTGATTCTAAATAATCTAAAAGTTCTACTTGTTTTAATATTACTAATTCTAAAATATCCAAAAGAGTAAAATTAAAACGTTTAGCATTTATATGTAAAAATACATCAATAACTCTAGTTAATGAATCAGTTGCTATACAAATAAACTGATCAGTTTGGTCAGCTATTAATAATAAATCTTTACCTCTTAGTATTAATCTATCAGATAAAGCATTTGCTCCTGTAGTTGAATCACCCGTAAAGTTTAAAACTCCAGTTGTTATTAAATCAGTATTTAAATTATTTAAAATAATAGTTGTTGCATCAACATCTTTAGTTGAATTAATATTATCAACTACGGTGTTTGTTTCGACAATCTTTTCATCTAAAGTAATCTTTAGCGCTGCCGTATCAGTTATCAATCTCTGAATTGCTGTGTTCATTTATATCCTTTATAAACTTGTTATTGTACTTGTTCCTGTAAGTGTTCCTACTCCACACCCAGTAACAACATCTCCTGTTCTAGCAGCCATCAATAGATTAACACCTGTTGCTATTATAACACTAGTACCACAAGGGTACATTACTATACTTGAAGCGTCAGCTATTGGTATACCAGTAGTTGACACTAAAGCTGAACCAGTCATTACAACACCAGTTGCAGGATAAGGTCCAGGTGGGTACGGAACACACATACACATGCCTGGGGCAACATCTCCTACTTTAGCAACTATCATAATAAATTCTCCATACCTCTAACTAAAATACTCTGTTCATTGTGCAAAGTATTATAAGTTAGTGAATCAATATCTGTAAAGAATATTGATACTGTACTTAATAATCCGCCGAATTCATTAATATATTTTTTAGTGTCATAACTATACTCAGCAAAAATACTCATAAGTGAAAATTGAATTCTTGAGTTAATAGCTAGAGTGTGTGAAGCACCATCCAATTCATGAATATCTAAAACAAAACGATTACTGTAATAATTATGTTTAAATGTTATATGTGTCCAAGTTGTCAACTGTATAAATACAAATTGAATCTCTTCTAAATAAATATCCAAAATTATTCTATTAGCAACAGAATCATAATAAATATAATTCTGATTAATATCATCTGCTAAAATTATATGTCGTGTACTCTCAACAGTGTCTATTTTATTTAACCATAATGAAACAGTAAAATCTTTATTTTGTAAATTCTCTCTACAAAAGAAATTATCCATGTATCCATTTAGAACTTGATAATAATTATTTGATAAAATATCACCATAGTAATCTGCTTTTTGAGCAGCCACTTCAATAGGATTATTAAATCTATCTAGTACAGTTTGATCTTTAATAAAAACAGCACCTGCTTTATTAATAGTGTTAAATACTCTTGAACCTTGACTTACACTAAAGTCAAATACAACAGCAGCTGTTCTAGGAATATATGACATTACAGATCTATTATAATAATCATCTGATAATCCACCACCTTTTGAAAATATTAAATCTAAAAGAGTGGCACCACAGAATGATTCCGTACCATCAGCATTACCACCAATAATAGTAGGAAGTAAAGAAACACCAGATGAATTAATACCTCTAATTTCATGTACGATTTTATCCTGAGTAATTAATTTTAAATCAACCATCAGATTATTTGTACCAAAAACTAACATATAAGTATCATCAGGTACCAACTCATGGTCAATAATTAAAGGAGCAGACATCACCAAGGAATTAGATTTGAACTGAAGAAATATCTTCTTGTCAACAATTTGTAGTATAATATTATGTTCTTGATTTAATACTATTAATGGAATTGAATATTTTAAAGTATCCAATTGAATAGGATTATAATCAATTGGTTCTATCTCAACAACTTCTGGAATTAAAGCCGCTGTGCTTTTATTAAATGAATCAATAGCAGCTGTAATATTTTCAGTTATTCCTTGTTGTACTTGAACAACTTCTTGTTGATTTTCAGGTAATAAACATTTATCAAGTTCAGTATTACCAGCATTCTTTTGAGTTTCTGCTTCTTCCGCAACTGCTCTAGGATCCTTTATAAGACTATTATCTTTTAATAACGTTTGTGAAAGAAATAATAATCGCCTATCACTAATATGATAAACGACCCCATTAGTAGATTGTAAAAAACCTATATCAACAACATTTCTATATCTAACATTTGCATCATATAATGAGGGAGATGATACTTCACCTGAACCAAGAACATCTAAAACAAATCGAACATCAAGACTATTTACTAAATTTTTAAAAGTAACTAAAATTTCTAAATCAATAAATCGAAATGGGGCATCAACTGTTAATGTTCTTGTTTCTTCATAATGCTTCTCAAGTATATCTCCGTTTAAATTAAAACTAGTTTGTAATTCAATTAATGTACTTAGTGTTTCAAAATTTTCTATAACTGTTTCAGTTGAAGAAGAAAAATCGTCTATTTGTGGAGTATCAATATCAACTATCTCAACCCACGTATTAACAACAGGAGGATTAACAGTAATCGTTCCATCAGGTATTGTATATGTTCTATATGTTTCGTTTTCTGGAATCTGAACCATACCATTTTCATCAGCATTATCATCTTCAGGGAAATATTCATATTTAACATCTACAGTTATATTTGCGTTCGCAGATAGCTCACCATATGTATCAAAATCTACAACTTCTTCACCCACATCATCAATAATATAAGTACTTTCAATAAATAAATTATCAGTACTACATAATGTCATTGTATTTGGCGTAGCATGTATTTCGCAATCCGTATCTAAATACACAGGAGCATTTAAAGCTTCTTGTACTTGTTGTTCTGCAACTTTTAAAAGATCACTAAGTGATTGAACTTGACTTGTTACTTCACTGGTGTTTATAATATTCCCATCTATATCTAATGCATCAGGTGTAACAATATCACCTTGTTCCACTTCAACCACAGGTGCAGAATTTATATAATCACTAGGTTTAAACACAAGTAGAACTTCATATTGATTTACTGGATCTAAAACAGCAGTTAAGCTAGGTTTTAAATCCTCAGCACAAATTATTTCTACTTCAGGTATTGATTTACCTGCTTTAATATCACCTTTAACTGTTGTTCCATTATTAATAAGAATGTTTCCAGGATTTGGAGTATTATCTGTATCAATTACACCAAAACTAGGATCAGGATATATAATAGTATCATCATCATCTAAATCATTTGCATCACCATGAGAAACATGAATCTCATCTTCTATTAATAATTTATCTAAAGTATTAAAAACAGTTGCCTGAGCATCACAATAAGCAGGATCTTTCATAAGATTTAGTCCAGCATTTTCTCCAGATGTTTCATCATTCATAGCAGAAGCTCTGGCTTTAATATCACTTATATTATCACTGAATGCCGCAATATCCGCAATACATTGAGCATATTGTAAAATAACTTTTATTATATAAGCAACATGTTCGTTTAATACCATCTTTAAAATTTTAGCAATTATCATCTCAATAAGTGAATTAACAGTACTTAAAATAATATCTAAAACCCATTGAAGTAATTTACAAAGTATATCACATCCACAATCTTGAATACTTTGATCAATAATTTCAACTACAACATTATCAATTTTAATAACACTATCGATTCTAGTAATTAAACCGTCATACTGACCAGCACTTTTTGAAAGTTCAATCCATTCAATTTTAAGAAATTCAAAGTTTTCCATATCAGTTTCAGCTTCATCAAATGTAAAATCTGTAATTTGAAATTCTAATAAAAACTTATTCATATCAAAACCAGCACCAAGTTTAGATAACATGTTTGCACCTGATAGAAAATCTAAACTACTTTCAAAACCAGTGCTATAACTTGTAGCATGAAATATATCTAAATCTAAAAATGATTCATCTGTATCTTTAGTTGCTTCATAGAATTTTTCAAAATTCATTTTATCAATAGCAGCTCTACGGAGATTATTCCAAATTTCTTCCATTCTATATTCTATTTGAATTTTTCTACTTGTAACAATAGCCATGTCTTTTAATAATCTATTTTTTTCGTCGTATCTTTCTGCATTAATATCAAAAATAGTTCTAACATCAGAATCAGAATGAGCATACACATCACTATATAAATAAAGCTTTTGTGTATCCCAAGTTATAAAAGGAAGATTTGAAACAACTGAAACATCAAAAGATTCATCTTCTCTAACACCATTACCATCAATATAATTATAATCTATGTCACTTCCAGATATACTATTTCCAAAATTATAAGAATTAACTTCAAGAGTTACTTTATTATCACGATCAATACTACTATTATTATCATCATATAATTTTTGTATATTTTTTCTACTGATAAAGATATTGTTAACAATATCAGTATCTAAAGATAAACCATCATCAATTTTTTCTAAAGCAGTTTTCCAAATTTCTCTACTTCCCCAATGAACTTCACTTGAAAGATTATCAACATCAGCCCAAGTTCGAATAGTTCTATAAGTGGGTAAATTATAAGCACTAATTCCTATAATATTTGTCAAACATGAACATGTAGGATTAAATTTGTCAACTAACAATTGATCAATATTTTTTGATACTAATCTATCACTTGATAATAATTTTGTACTCTCAATGATTGTACTTGCAATTTCTTCATCTTGATAAGCATTATAAGCTTTAATAGTTTCAGCGTTGTCAGTATTCAATTGTTTAACTTCATCATTTAAAGTTTTTAATTCTTCATCAATATCAAAAGTTCTTAATATAGCATATAATTCTTCTGGAGCATAACTTAAAATAATTTTTTGATTTTTTAAATCTGTAATCTTTCTATGTATTACGAATTTATCTTTCTCATATGATTTAAAATCATTAAATGTTTGTTGAACAGAAGTAATTGCTTCTGGGCTGGTCTTATCTGAATTTTTATAACTTGATAATAATTCTTTTAATCTTTCACTTCCTAATTCAAGGTTAACTTCCGTTACTGGGGCATTAATTGGAGTACAAGAACTAATTTTATTATAAAAATCTTGAACCGGATTTAAAATTAAATCTACTGGATTCCCATCCATAATCCAATTATAAATAGCTTCAAAACCATTTAAATATGAATATACTGTACTTAAATAATCCACGCCCCCTATACCTAACCAAGGGTTAGCCGGAACCGGTTTTACAGCACAAACTAAAACTTTAAACGCTTGATTGCCTTGAATTAATCCACTAGCAATATCAGTTAAAACACCAATAAAATCTTTAAGTACCCATTCGAAAATAGGAATAATACTATTATTATAAAGCTCAGCAATTCCACAACATTGAAACTCTAAAATTAAAGATATAAACGCATCATTAATAGATCGAATAACATTTGATAATTGATGAAGTTTATTAAATAATTTATAATTAACAGGAGCAGCTTTAATATCCATCCAAGGAAATTCTATATTTCCAAAGTTTCCAAAATCCAAATGACATGGTGGTAGAATCGTTCCGGTAGCATCGTCCATGTTATTATTTATTGAATTTATAGTTTCAGCCTCCAAAAGAGAACGAGACTCTGAAGTATATCCGTTTGTAAAAACATCTTCAAAACTAGACGCGTATTTCATGTGTATTCCTTAATCCATCAAATTGATCTTTTAGTGCTATATTATAACTATCATTTGATGATGCAATGTATTGTAATTTTTCAGTCGTTGAGCTACCAACTTTCGCTGATGTTATTACAGGTTTTAATATCTCACCAACTGGAGCACATGAACCTGGAATAGCTTGAACCATAGTTGAATTAACAATAGCTGATACTGGATTGGATAAACCTAAACCAGTAACTAAAGCAATATTTGCAGCATCTGTTGAAAGACCAAGAGCTAAATTTGTAGCAGCCATTGATGTATTAGTAGAAGTAGCTAAACCTAAACCATGTGATAGCATACCATCCATTGCTATACTAGCACTTGATATATTAAGCGCAGCAGTTCCATCAATATTTGTATTTTGACCTGAAAGTGTAATAACTGGTCCAGCAATATTGATATTAGTTAAACTTGTTATATCTAATACAGGAGCAGCAATTTTAGTTTTCATTAATCCAGCAATATTAACTTGAGCTTGTGACTCAATATTAGTATGTATAACACTATTAATATTTACTACATTTGAGGCAAGAGAACATTGAGTTGAACCAGTTACTCTTAGAACATTAGAGTGTAATGTCATTTCTTCACTTGCACCAAGTTCTAAACGTCTAGCTTTTATCCTAGCCATCTTACCTGATTCAATATCAAGAGCACCTTGAGTATTAACATTAATACCTGTCTCCGACATCGTTAAAGTAGTGTCTCCAACTTTAAAAGTAATACCTGAACTATCTAAAGAAATAGAAGCATTTCCAAATTCAAATCTTGTACCGGTTTTTGAAACTTCAAAACCATTAGTCTTGACTTTACCACCAGTTTGAAGTGTAATACCATTATCATCTAAAGTAATATTACTCTTACCCCCACTCTGCATAATATGTGTTAAATTTCTAGCATCATCTTGGTAAATCCAAGAATTTTTAACAGTCTTATTTAATAAATAAAAAGTATCTCTTGCACCTGGTTTATCAACAAGTGGTAAATATGAAACAACATTTGAAATATATCCAGATTCCATTGTATAACCACGGAACCTAACATTGACCATCATACCTGGTTGCAATGGAAAATATGAACCAGAAGATTTTGTATCTTTTGATTCTAAATCTAACCATCTAGAAAATCTGTTTCCAAGTACTTCATTTTTTACCCATATAGGTTTAAGCGCTCCATCCAAACCCATAAGTTCTCGAATATGAACTAAATATTTTCCATCAAGTTCTTTACTAACACCTTCTTTGATTACACCTATATATGATTTTTCAATTATAATACTTTGTGTGTTTCCTACTAATGCACTTCTCATAGTACCTGCTGAATAATCCATGTGTACTCCTTCTAGTTTTAATATTTGTTCAAGGAACTATGAATAAAGGACAAGAAAACCTATGAACTATTCGTTCATAAGTTTTTGCATAGATGAAATCAGTTGACCTAATTGATTTAAATAATCATCAAATGTTAATAGTAATTTATTAAAATCACTAGTCACAAAATTGTTTTGATTAATTTTCTTTAGAAGGTTATTACCAATTGTCTCACATATAGTATCAATAGTGTCTTTATCTTTAAATATTTCATAAAAATATTCATAAAATCTTTCATGTATTAAATCATTAATATAGATTTTTAAAGTCTTCTTATTATTTGATTTAAAAAAATCAGAATTTATTTTATATAGTTTACTTTGACTTCTAAAGCTGTTTCGTGTAAGCTTTAAAAATTTCGAATAATAAAAGAAATAATCTAATATAGGTATATTCTTATCATAACTATAAAGTAAGTCAAAATAGTTTAAATCCATAAAACTAGAACTATATTCATCCATTAGAAACTCATAATTGTGTTTAAAATACTTTTTATTTTTCATAGCGTATGACATTATCCGATTTTGAACAATCATTTCATTTACTTGAATTGTTTGAACATTATTTGTCAAAGAATCTTCGAAAAGAGATTCTAGTTGTTTAAAATATCCAACTTTAACATTACTAAGCTTTAAAGCATAAAATGAAAATATGTTTTTATGAATTAATGTTACATATGTACTAAAGATAGCTCGTAAGTAAATAGGGTTCATATTTTTAATAGCTGTAAACATCATATATCTCAAGATTTTCTCAATAACTTGCTCTTGGTTGATCATTAGTATGCTGTAATAAAATTGACCAATTTTAGTGCGGTTATTATACTTTATAAGCCACTGTTCAATTAAACTTCTTAAAGTTAAAGTAAATTTTTCTAAATCAGGATTCTGTGCAATGATAGTTAAAAGCTCATGCGAAAATATTTCAATTGAAGTTTTATATCCACGAATAATTTTAATCTTTCTTTGCTGCATTATTACATCAGCTTTCTTTTCTAACATTTTTAATAAATAATGGAAAGTTACCAACTTAATTTTAGAGATTCCAATCTTGTACATTGTTAAATCTACTACTTGAAATATATTATCATAAATTTCAATTTTACGTTCATAGTTTTCATCATTAGCAGAGTTTGCAATATCTTTTTGAGTTGTTTCTTTAATTAATGGATATATAAAATCATAAATTTCAACAAATAAATCATTATCAAATTGATATTTATAGTTTCTATTATTCTTTAATTCATTATTTTTTAATATTTGAGTTTCATTTAACATTACGTCCAATTTGGAGTCAATGAATCTTTCAATTTTGTAATCTAGATCAAAATCAACTAATAATTGCTTAATAGTTATTTCAACCTCTTCTACACTAATTTTTAATTTCCGTTCTCTTTTATCGCCAATTTCTTTAGCCATTAATTTTTCCTTTTATATATTATTTTTCCAGCATTATACAGTATTCTACCATTTAAAATTTTTTGACCTAAATGTAATATAGTATTTTCCCACATATAATTTTCATCTTTTAATATTTCACCATTATGAAATTCTAAATTTCCTTGTCTTTTTGAAACATTATTATTTTTAGAATAACTATGCCAATATAGACCATTAAACTCAATAGCTATATTATATTCAGGTAGAAAAATATCAAGTTCTAATGGAGATATAATATTATAAGTTGAATGTGTTATTTTTATATTTGGGTTGAGTTTTTTTAAAATATTAATAATTTTATATTCATATTTACTTTTATTGGATCTTTTAAATTGTTTTCTTTTATAATTATAATCTATTTTTAATTTTTTAAGCTGTCTATCTATCGATGTTCTTTCACATCCAAAAAAAGATTCAATAATTTTTCTATCTATTATGTTATTTTTATCAAGAAAATTATTAATTATATATTCTCTATTGTTCCAATATTCATAATTTAATATTTTATTATTTAATATTTTTAACAATTTATAAATAGAAGTTGAATCACAATCATAATATTTTAAAAAAGCTTGTCTATCTAACTGGCCATTATCATCAATAAAATTATTGATGATAAATTCTTTTGTCATGTCATGTCAGATTTATTAATCACGACATTCCAATACTCCACGGGAATTCAATCCATCGGTCATCACCTTCCATGTTATATACATAATAACTACACTTGTCAACTTGTTTTGTAACTAAAGCAAACATCTCAATATTGTTACAAACAATCTTACCAGCTACTTGTAATTCATTTAAATAAATAGCAAGAGCTTGAACAGTATCACCTGTATCAATAATATCATCAACAATTAAAATACCTTTTGCTTTACTTAGAATCTTAATCTCTTTTTTAGATAATTTTTCTAAATCAATTGTACCTTGAGAATTATCATCTTCATATGAAGAAATATTAATATTAACAATATTTTTAATGCCTAATTGGTAGGCAAGCAATCCAGCAGGTACGAGACCCCCACGAGTAATACATAAAATAGTATCAAACTCATCGCTAATAACTTCACTAGCATTATTGATATGAGTCTGAATATTCTTGTAATCCAAATGTACTTTACCATCATTATCTTCTTTATTTAATTCTTTGTCAATTTTAGTGAACATTTCATCAAATACATCACTCATGCCTTCAAATACTTTATTAAAGTTTTCATCAATTTTTTTCATCTTTTTTCCTTTTTTATTAGTACCCGAAGGTACTATACTTTACAACCGCCGCCTGCGCAACCATCATCTTCTTCTTCTTCAATTTCATCATCACCATCAGCTTGATCAGTACTTCTAATATTTGAATAGTATAATGTTTTTAAACCATAATACCAAGCAACTAAAATTTCTTCTATTAATAATGATTTCTTTTTCTTACCATCAGTTTTAATCATATTATGATATTGATTAACACTTAATGTTTGATCCATAAATTTCTGAACAACAGCAATAAATTTAAAATAATCAATATTGTTAAAATCATCACTCCATGCAGTTGTATAATATTTACCAAATCTTCTAATATCAGGTACTAATTTAGTAACACCTTTTTTAGAAACTTGTAAACCTCTTGGAGGTTCAATCCCTGGAGTTGAATTTGAAACCATTGAAGAACTTCCAAATGGAGCATTAGCTGTCAATGTAGAATGTCTCATTCCATATTTCAAAATTTGCTCACGAAGCCAAGGCCAATCAATATCAAATTCGGTATTTTTACCAATAAGTTCATCAACATGTTTGTTATAAGTATCTATTGGTAATAGACCATCAGAGTACTTAGTGTCTTTAAATAGTAAACATGCTCCACGCTCTTTCGCAAGTTCCATAGAAGTTCTTGTCATATGATATGTACATAATTCAATTCTATTTGCAATAAATTGACGACCTTCTCTAGTATTATAAAATACTTTATTGATTGCCATTAAATGGAATATATCACTGAAACCAATACCTAATGTTCTACGCATCTTAGCAGCTTTTTCAACTTCAGGTACATCATATGTCCCCATATCAATTAACTCTTCTAAGAAACGAACTAAGTATTCACTTACAATTGGTAAACGCTTATCAGTAGTATGACCCATATTTACACCACCTAGAATACAAACACCAACTTCTGCTAGGTTTGGAAATCCACGATTAGTAAAGTAATCATATACTTTATCTTCATCTACTTCCGCAAAAGGATCAGCATCAACAAAAGTATATAACTCAGACATTTGACGCATAAAGCTTGTACGCTTAACATCATTATCTGGATAGAAATATGCTTCAGTTCGTAGATCCCAATACTTCTCTTCAGAAGCCGCATCATTGAATTTAATATTTCTTTTATGTCCTTGTTCATGAACAGGATAAATTGGTTGAGTTATTTCAGTACATAAATTACTAATAAAAATAGGAACTTTGTACATTCCTTGTTTACCAATATTATCCAAGAAAGCAGTATATTCTCTAGATTGTAAATGTCTTTCATCTACAAATGTATCAAATATACTTTCAGCTGTAATAGTTGTTCTACGTTCAGCCGGAACAGATTTCTCATAACCTTCATAAAGCTCTTTGAATTTTTCATCATCACCCATAAAGTTAACAAGATCTTTAACATCATTTAAATAGAATAATGTAATATCTTCACCATTAGCATAACGTTCCCAAAAGAGAGCACTAAATGTAATAGCATGATCCATCTCACGAATACGTGTTTCTTCAGTACCTTTAGCATTTCCCCATACCATCATTGATTCTATTTCAACATGGAAGAAAGGATGGTAAACAGTACTTGAACCATCTCGTGATGGTTGAACAAAAGCTTTAGTCAATTTTTCATAACCCTTATAAATTGGTAAACAACCAGTATGTGATAAACGACCATTATCAATATCAGCATCTAATCCACGAACAGTATTACCGATTCCTAGACCAGCACCAGCAGCAACAAGTTTCATAATAATTTTAGAAGCTTCTGCTAATGTAGTATTACTATCGCCTGGATGAATTAAGTTACAATTATGTACACCATAATCATTTGCTATAAAAGTATGATCATCTTGAACTTCAATATCATAGACTTCAACAACCTCTTTAAATTTTTTAATATTAATAATTTTACTATATAATATATTCTCTTGAAAAAATCCTATATTTTTAGGAGACTTTATATTATTAATATTTTCTAATTGTTTAATAATTTTAAAATTTTCTGTTCGTTTATCTACAAATTTTATAAATTCTGCATTTAAACCAAAACGAATATTAATTCTATAACATTGAGTGTTAGCAGCATTTATATATTTACTATTTTGTGAAATAAAACCATTTCTAAGTAAACAATGATTTGTAAAATCAATGAATCTCTTATCAACAATATCTAATCCTAAATAATTACTTGCTAAAAACCCATCTCCTAGAAATATTCCTTTGAGAAAATATTTTTGTGATTCATAATCAGCGTATAATATCTTTTCATGAATTACAGAACCTTCTCTTTTCTCCTTAGCATTATTTAATATAATATTAAAGAAATTTGCTAGTATTTTATGAGAAACCTGCAACGATACGGAATTATCACCATTATCATATATTTTACCTTCTATATTAAAGACTCGTTTTATCTTATCTTTAATATCTATTAAATAATCCATCTCATTTATATTTAGTGAGAAATTTAAATGATTATTTACAACACACCCTTCAGCAGCAAACCAACCAAGAATATACATAAAATCTGCATCAACTTTAATTAACCGATTTAAATTAAAAACTTTAATATGCTCTTTTGTTATATATCCATTTATTAATTTGTATTTATCATCATTTATAAAATCTTTCATATCAAATAAATTATCGCATATTATCTTATTATCAAAAGGAATGGCGATATAATCATGTATTGATAAATCTTTTGCTTCTACAAATTTTGATATAGTTGACCAGTCAGTATTTAATAATTCACAATCATTTTTATAATGATTTTTAGATTTTAAACAATGTTTTGCTTTAGTTTGAGAAGTTATGCAAATTGGTTTAGTATTACTAGGAGTTTGGTTTCTAATACATTTTATATCATCAAATAAAATGCTTTTTATTGGATGATTATCAGTTGATGTAAATTCATCATTTAATCCATATGATGAATTAATTGTTATAAATTCATCTGTATGTTCTTTTATATTTATAGCAACAACTTCTTTAAGATTTCCTTGAATTGTTTGAACTTTATCACCAATAACAATGTCCTGTATAAGTTTAAAATCTAAATTAGCTATGCGTATTTTAGTATTTCCTCTAAAACATGAAATATATTTTCTGAACATCGATCGAACTTGAATCATAACAGGAGTAGGAAGACTAGCTTCAAAGTTAGATAAAATATCATAACCATTTTTAACCCATTTGTCTCTTAAAGCACCTTTGTACTTTGCAAATGCAAATATGTTAATTAATAGAAACATCTCTTGAGGAGTTTCTTGAATTTTACCAAATTGTTTAACTAGATAAGAATCTTTTGTTTTCTTTAAACCTGAATATACAAAATTGTCATCACGGTCATAATCAATTAATTTACCATAAGTAATAATTTCATCTCTTGTGTAATATTTCCATAAATATTCAGAATCATAATAACCAGCATCGCACCCTTTATCAATCATTTCAATAAATGATTTTGGAGTATATTGCTTGTAAACATCTTTACGAATATCTTGATTTAACAATCTAGCAGCTGCAATTTGATATTCATCTTCATCTTCACTAATGTGATCAGCACAAGATTTAATCAATGCTTGTTGAATTTCTTTTGACGTTGTTCCATCTTCGATTGAAAGAGAAGCTCTCATTTCAATTTCTGAAATTGATACCCTAGATAGTCCTTCAACAGCATAACCTAAATGCTGTTGTGATTTCTCGGGCTTATATTCCTCTTTAGAACCATCATCTTTTATGATATTAATCATTAATTTCCTTTTAGGGTTAGAAATGATTCTAACCTATTATTTTATAAATTGTTTTAGTAGTCGTTTAACACAAGCAAGTTCGCTATGTTTTGCAACATCTTGTTCAACAGCACCTGTTATATAATTTAGAACTTTTTCTTCCTGTGGAAGTTTTTCATTTTTGTCCATGTTGATAAATTTATCAACCCATGGAATTGGATTCTTTATAATATACATATCACCAAGACGTTCTTTTGTTGGATTTAAACCAACAGCACGCATTCTACGAATAGTAATATAATTTAAATACATTTTTTGGATAGCAGCATTCATACCAGTGTATGAACCTTTACTAAATTTAAAATCTATCCAATCACATTCTTCATGATAAGCTTCATAAAATCTCGCTTCAATACGAGGTTCAAGTTCTTTATAAACTTCAACAAAACCTTCTTCTTTTTCTTTTTTTAGAAGTTTTAACATAAATTGAGTTAATGCTAAATGTTCATTTTCATCGCGACAGTTTCCAGTTGTAGTTACCTTATTATCAACCGATTTAGTTATAATAGTACCTTTTGGCATAGTCACACATCCAATCATTCCATCATAATCATATACATCATCAATATATTTTTGAGTATTTATAATTTTTTCATCATCTCTAAAATATATTTTATACGAATCTTTATAATGTCCTTGTGATTTATTAACTTGTTTGTAATTAAATGATTTATATGAACTTAAAGTAATTAACGCAATTACCTGATCAGCAACTTCTTTATCGCTTGTAAAAAAAGCATATTTATTATTTGAAGCTTCTGTTTTATCTGAACCATCCCATTTAATTAACTCCATTAAAATACTATCTATATAATCAGTGCTTGAATTTAAACATATCCAATTTAAAGATTTAGATATATTAATTTCAACAGGAACACTTACTATAAACATTCTAACATCATTAATTGATTTTGTTTCAACTATTTTATAATCTAATTCATTACAATATTGAAAGAATAATTCTATTTTTCGTTCTTTTTTTAATGAAAAATTAACTGCTTGAAATCCTGTTTGTTTACCATTACTGCGAGGATTAATATATCCATCAGCCGCTGTCATGATTCTAAATTGTTCTAAAGTATTTAATGCAAATTCATCATTTGAGATTTCTAATTTTCCACCTTGTGGGTAATATGTTGAATTATTAAATTTTGTATCTTGAACTTTAACTTTTTTTGTTGTTAATTCTTTTGTTTTTGAATTTCTTCTACTAACAACTATTTCATGATCTTCTGTTAAATGTTGAATAGTTTTTCCAGTTGCATCTATGATTTTATGCATCTTTCCTTTATATTCTCTCCATATCTTTCTAGTTGGTTTAGCAAATGACACTAAACCTGTATCTAAATCTTGTTGTGCAATATTATCATCTAATGATAAAAATTCTACTTTTTTCCAACCTTTATCTGTCAATATGTCAGTTTCTGGATGCATACAAATAAATTGTAAATTTTCAGAAACACCTCTAAAAATATTTTTTGATTCAGTCATTCCCCAAATACTAGCAAAACCAGGATAAAATCTTATACCTTCAAGTATATTAATCTCAACCCATAACATAACAATACTTTCTTTTAAGTCTTTGTATTCTTGTTGAGTGTATTCTAAACCACGTTGATCTTTATAAACATAATTAATTACATTATAATAAGCAATGTCATAAACTACACCAATCTTCTTAGCTAGTTTTTTTAACTCTGGAAGTTGAAATGCTTCATCAAATACCTCATCTGGTTTATCATAGAATGCTCTAAGATGTTCCGTGTAAGTTCTTGAATGTTTTGCACCTTCAAAATATTCCCATGTAAGAATAACATTTTCAAGTTCAGGCAAAGTTGTGATTTGTCCAAAAATTAATAATGGTCCACGACCTTGAATTGAATCTAAAAATATTAATTTTTGATGATCAACTCTAGTTATAAATCTTTGTGCATCAGTTAATGATGTTTTAAAATCTGCTTGATCTTGAACAAGTGGTACTTCATTATGTTTCCAATCATTACCTTGTTGTTTATCATTTGATTTATCAAAAAATGCATATTTGGGATCATCAAATCTTTGAGTATTTTTACCTGTTCCGAGGAACATTGGTTCATGTTTAAAATCAATAACATCATCCATATAAAGAGAACTTGCATTTGAATCATATAAGAACTTCTCTAATCGAGTAAGCTCTTCTGTTTTCTCAATCTCTTTAAGTTCTTTTCCTGGGTAAGTAAATTCTCTTTCTAATTCATTACTCATGATTTACCTTTATGCTGAACAGCTATCAACCGTTGATTCTTCTTTGATGTTATCGATTTCTTTTTCAATGATATCTTTCATTTCTTGATTAACACCAACATTGAGACCCGCTTCTTGTAATAGTTCAGCAATTTTTACTTGAACAGGAATAGCTTCATGTGTTTCCATATCACTTGGGTCCATAGCATTTAATTCATTTAATTTAGCTAGTGTAGCACGAATAACAAAAGTACTGCCTGCGATTTCAACAATACCAACAGTAGTTGTTGAGAATTTTTCAATTGCAGCATTTGCTTCTTCTACTGTAGAAACAGATTTATTTAATCTGAATACATCTAATCCAATGATATCAATAGCACTTTCATCTAATTTTAAAGGTACAATATCTCCTGCTGCTTCTTGTGCTGCAGCCAAATCTTCAATTTCTTTTGTTTGTTCTTTCATAACTATTTCCTTAATTTTATATTATATTTTTTATTTCTATGTTAAATTTTTTTATCTCTATGGATAATTTAGTATATTTCTATGTTAAATTATTTATTTCTCAAGATATTTTTGAAAGTCTTCTGCTAGATTAATCATAACCTTTTTAGAATCCTCAGGTACTAATGTTATAAATTGAGACCATTTAGGATCATTTTTTATAAAATCTTCTAAATTCTTATCTTTTGGTTTTACAAGCTCTGAATACTCTTTCTTGAGACCAATTTGTAATGTTTCAATAAATTGTTTATCATTTGGAATATTTTTTATTAATCTTTGAGCAACAACATTATCTTCAACACCATTCCATATTTTCATATATTCGCCCGTGCTGTAACCATTATCTTGTCTAAACATATTTAAAGCATATTTCATTTTATAAGATAAAAATATATCATTAATATCTTTACCTATTAAATACCAAACTTCTAACCACGCCATTAAATTACCAACTAAATTACCAGTTGATAAATTTGGGATAAATTTTCCAGTAAAGATTTTCTTTATCTTTTCTTCTAAATCTTTATCTTTAGCCGGAGCTTCTTTATTTTTATTTTCTGCTTCAACAGCAATTATAAAACTTGCAAACATAGTAGTTTGATTTTTTTCAATACTCTTTGCAATTAAAAAATGAAACAAATCAATCATTTCAATTTCAATATTAGCCCAATCAGTTATTCCTGCTCTCCACCATTTCCAATCAAATGAATCTAATAATTCATTTGATTCTAATAGTATAGCAAAATCCCAATCTTGATTAGCAGTTTTCCAATCAATATTAACTCTTTCATTTAATGTATTTTGCAATTCAAGAATTTCTTGAAAAATTGACATATCAAAACCAGTAGCATCTAAGATAGCAGCTCTATGTGCATCACTGATATCACCTTCTGATGGCATACTAAAATTTAAATTATTTAAATTATTCAAATCCATTTTATTTTCCCTCTTCTATATCTAATGTTTGTAAAAGACCTTGAACTTGCCAAAATACTACTCCACTGTGCCAAATAGTATTATTAAAATGATAATCAAATTTCCAATCATTTAAAGATGTTTCACTTGAGTGATTATCATATTTATCAACATCATAATAATTCTTACCTATTACTTTCATTGTAGTTATCTTTCCGAATGCTTCGACCATTGATGTATGTTCATTCGGAAATCTAAAGTCAGCAATAATAATATCACCTTTATGATGTACTTTAATTTCATGAATTAAAAGATTAATCCAAATATTATCATCTTTAAATACATCTTTAAATACATTCATATTCTGAAGAAACTTTCGAGCATCAACAGTTCCATCCGAATTCCAAAAAGGAATTGACCCAACATTTAAAATGTCAATTCTATGTTCAGAATCATCAGAATTATAAATATCATTATTCATTAAATATAAAGAATCTTTAAATCTTTCTTTGAAACCATCATCTGCTTCAAATGATAATTCCTCATTTTTTAATTCTTCCATTGTATCAAAATCAATTCCTGCGATTTTGCAAGCTCTATCTTTTAATCCCATTGCGATAGAAAGTTTTATAAAACCTTTATCGACAAACATATCAGAAGTATAATCTTTTCCAGATCTCTTCTTACCGTTTACCATAATTATTTTTCTCATATATATCCTTAATTCACTCATATCTCGAGTATCTCGAGTATACGCTATTAACTTTGTCAAATGCATAAACTATGCAAAATCATTTTTTAAAGCAATAAAAAATAGAGCTCCGAGGAGCTCTAAATTGGATCAGGTGCATCAGGCAACTCCTCTTCTTCTACGACTTTAGTCTTTCTTGTAACTTCCGCTTTATTAAGAGGAGTCTGAGGAACAGCTGGTGCTGCTACATTAGGAGCCAAAGGTGTTTGAGGAACTGCTGGTGCGGCCATCGGTGTTGTTATAGCAGGTGGTGTAACATAAGCTGCTTGTGCAGGTGCAACATGTGCGGCTGGATTATAAACATAACCGCCTGCAACAACAGGAATAGCAGCAGGAGCAGCAGCTACAGGATTCATTGCCTGAGGTGCTGATACTGCTGGATTATAAATATAACCGGCATTTGCGGTTGGAGCTGGAATATTAGGTGCAGCAACAGGAGCCATAGATCCAGCAACTGTTCCTGGAATCGCAGCAGGTGCAGCAGGCATATTATATATAGGCTGCACAGGTATCGGTGTAGCCGTTTGAGGAACCATTGGTGATGCCCCAGGCGAACTAGGTAATGTGCCAGGGGGTGCTGTTGGCATAGGACGAACAGCTGCTTCAGCATCTGCTGCTAACTGTTCTTGACCATCGAGAATAATCTTCTCCGCCATAAGTTCCCACTTGGTTTCACCATTCCAAGTATTTTCTTTAAAGTTACCATGAACAGTACAATGCATACCTTTCATTCCACGTTCACCTAAAGTTTCTGATTGTATTATTACTTGACTACGAAATGAATTAATCTTATAAGATGTTTCATTTCCATGTTCATCAGCAACAATAATAAAACCAGTAAATCTTTTTTTGGTGCCGTTTGAGTATAACGCAATTGTATTATATGTCATAATACCTCTATATATTTCTAATGGTACTGCATTAGCCATAATCTCTCCTTATTTTTGTTTTTAATTTTTTCTTATCTTTTAAATCAATTAAGAAATTATAGCCTCTTTCATCATCAGGAATCAAAATATTCATTTGACAGAACATCGATACTTCTAAAACATAAGCTAATATTTCAAATGGTATATTACCTAACAATTGAACACTAATGTCTTTATCATTATCTAATTCTTTAAAACACTTTTCAGCATCTATTAAAATATTAGCATTAAATGGTTCACCTGATTCAAATGACATAATTAAAGTATTTGAATCAGTATATGTTTTAAATTCCATTACGCGACCTTTAGTAATCTCTTCATAGCTTGCGATAACCACATTATTTCTTGTTGTGCATGTAAATCATCGCGTAACGCTAAATAATTGTCTAATTGGAAAGGTAAGAAACTTGACCAAATAGTTGTGTACATTGATTGAGGTAATATGCGTCTAGCTTCTTGCGCTTTAACACCAGCATCCAATGCAGCAAAATAATGATCAATCATCATATCTGTTAATGACTCTGTAGTTACACTAGGATTATTTTTATTTGTACTCTCAACTACTTTTAATCCAGTTGAATGGTAAAATTCAAATTTAGTCTTCTTCCCTGAAACGTAACGACGACTAAGTTCTTGAAGAGAAACACGGTGACGATTATGTTGTTTACTTGTACTGATGTCCATTTTATATAAAAATGTCTTTGAGTATTTTTCTATAACTTTACAATCTGCTTCATCATTATAAAATTGAGTAATATCTTGATATTGATAAACATTTTTAATTCTTTCATGATCAGCTAATAGTGCACGATAATTAGTAAGAAGATATTCAACACCATCTTCTATAATCCATTGACCATACTTTTCAATGTTTAAAATGAATCTATCATCATTTCCATCATCGTCTCTAAATGCAGCTACATAGAACATAACAATTGTATCAAATTCATCATTATCTAAAAGGATAGGTACAAATTCAAAACTTGAACTTGGTAGACCCATTGCTTCAGCTTTCAATCTATTATATAGATTCTCTTTCCCAATTACATTTGGGTTATCATAACATATTGAGGCTACAGTTGTAATCGCTTCAATTCGAGATTCATCATTAGTATTTGCTCTACTAAAATCCCATAGCTCAACTTTAGCTATTTCATCGCCAAAAACATTTTGTTCTTCGTCTAATTTTTCTATATAAAAGCTCATTTATATTCCTTCGTAATCTTGTTTAAGTATTATTTCTATACTATCTAAAACGATCATTAAAGATCTTTTAAATGTATAGCATAATAATCTTTATAATTTTTAGATTTAACAAAACCATGTTTTAAAATTACATAATCATATTTAACCAACTCTTTATTTAATCGAATTTCATCTTGTTTAGAAAATGTAAATCTTCGATTAACAATTTTAATTCTTCTACCATACTTTCGTCTATCATTATAAACATAATACCAATCATCTAAGAACATATCTTTTACAAGTGTTGTGATGAGTGTCATCTTATTTTTTAGAATTTCTTTTGGTGTCATACTTAGTCTTTAAAATTTTCATCCATTTATTCAAGATATATGGCTCATCATTTCGAATAAATCTTTTATTGTTTTTTAGTACTTTTAAATTCCTAATTCCAACAATGCCTAATTTATCTTTTTTCTGAGTATCACCATTCATATAATATTCCAACTTTCCTGTGAAGCATAAAACATCGCCAATTTTTATTTTATTAAAAATCTTAGAATCTTTTATCCACACATGATCTCGAAATAATAAATTACCATTTAAACGAACATTTCTTAAAAGAATTTTTACATGACCATGCATATGAATTTGAGAAGAATTTCTCTTTTCTAATTCACCGGTGAATCTATAATTAGCAGTTTTTTTGTCGGCGTTGCTCATTAAATAACTCCCATGTATGTTTTATAGCATACATGTTTGCTAATCGCGATGACTTATCATCCGAATGTGAAAGTTTAAATTCAAAAACCTTTGCTTTGTATATGCTGTCGTATATTTCTCTTTGTGTTAACATTATAATTGTCCCCTTTTATTTGTATTTAATCATTTAAGATATATAGCTTATCTGACGTTCTTGTAATCGCAACATAAATCAATCTAAGAATGTTATCTGGGTCTCTTCTATAGAATTTACCTAGATCTCTCATATCAAAATACATTGCTTCATAGGTTGAACCCTGAAGTTTATGTAGAGTACTTGCATATGAATATTTTACTTGACCAAACTTTGATTGTAATTTAAAGAAACTTTTCCAAGCTTTGGTTTTATTAAAACCAGAAGAGCTCTTTGCTACTTCCGCTAAGTCTGCCATCTTTGTTTTAAAAAGAACTTCACTTTGAGGATCTAAGATATTAAACATTCGCCCATTACCCTTACATCTCCAATACCAAAAACCAGTTGGTAAATCTTGAACTAGTTTAGTACTTTGTATTGCAACTTGTTCTCCATTTTGGAATATAACTTCGCCCATTGAATTTGTATAAGGTTTTTGAAATACAACCTCATCTTGATCACAAAGGTATTCAAGTTCTTTTGTTTCAACATATCTAACATATTTATTATATTGATCAACCATAGCATTTGTATAACTTCCAACCATCTTTTTACTTTCATCTTGAAAATAAATAGGAAGAAATTCACCATCTGTTAATAATTTAATCTCATCTGTCTCTTCAAATAAATCATAAATATTTGGAGGATAGTTTTGATACTTAATATAATCTCTAATCTCATTAGCCTTAGCAATCACAGAACTACCTTCTTTTTGTCTAACAGTTTCTATAAGTTCATAATGTACAATATCAGGATGATTATAAATAATATTTTCACCACCCTCAATAGGCTTTAATTGAAATTGATCTCCAACAAAAAGAATCATTTTACATCGATCACCAAGAATACTTAGCGTTAAATTATAAAGCTCTTCTGATACCATTGAACTCTCATCCAGGATAAGGATATCTGTATGTTGGATACATTCATTAAATTTATTAACCTTTAACTTAGGCTTAGTTGTAACATTATCAGAATTACCATCTTCACCAAAACCATAATCTAATTTTAGATTTAAGAATGAGTGAATAGTTGCTTTTGTTACATCTTCTGATATTTTATTCTTTTCTAGCATCTCAGTGATAACACCAAGAGCTTTATGTGTAGGTGTTGTCATAGCAACATCAATACCTTCATCTCTAATAGCTTTGATAATTTCAGCAGTTAGCCAAGTCTTACCTGTTCCAGCAGAACCTATTAAACTATAAACTAAATGTGGAAGCGTTTCAGCTTCATCCATTAATGCTTTAACATTTTTAATAAAGTCAGCAAATATTATCTGTTGTCTTTCATTTCCGTTTGTCATTTATTCTCCTTAAAATGTTCCTAATCTATTTTTGTGCTTATAAACAGATTCAACATTTAGTTGAATTCTCTTTAAATTTGTATCAATATTTGGAATTATTCCCTTTAAATATTCAACCAATTGTTCCTTTGTATAATAATCATCTGCATATAATTCTTTTTCAATTTGATTATTACTATTTGACAATTCATAAGTGATTTTTACTAGACCAGGTTTATAAAACTTATCTTTTGATTCTACAATATTAAACATTATAATGCTTTTTTTATATATGTAGTACTTGATAAATTTTCAAGCTTCTTTATAGAATTCATTTTGTAAAGTCTTATATTTCTATCATTCTTTAAAGATTTAAATAATTCACCATGTGTAATTTCACTATCAATTTCAATCGTAATTATATGTGAATGATTGTTTGATCGAGTATAAGTAATATCATAAAGTCCTGGCTCAATAAATAATGAAGATTTATCTATTATTTTCATTTATCATATCAATCAATAATTTATCAGCTGCAACTCTATTTGGCTTATCAGGTAAAGGACAATCTTTAGATGCATAATAATCATTCAATTTAGTTTCATACTCATTAGCCATTGTTAAAACAGTTTCATAAGTATAAAGACCAGCTCTCGTATCTTTTACAATTTGCAAAGTGTCTCCACTAAGTTCAGGTACAAATTTACCTGTTTGTATTAAGTCCATCGCACTTAAAAGTAATCGTACTAAATGGCTAGCATGTTTGGTATCATAACCAAATTCATCTTCGAGTACAGCTCTTGATTTATTACGCTTAATTTTCCAATGCCACATATTATTAATATGATCAGTATGTTTCTTGTATTCATTTTTATCAAAAATTGCAATGAATCTAAAATCCCCTACTTCTTTTGGAGGATGAGTTTTAACGTTTCCATTTAAATCATAAACACCACCTAAAGGTTTATTTGCAATCATATCAAAAATAGTATATATACTACCACCAATTGCACGAAAACCACCAGTACTCATCAATAACTCTTTTGGTGTAGATGTTGTATGTACTATAGTAGAACTATTTATTAATGTAATACTTTTATCTTTATTTAAAGGCTTAGCCTTTAAATCAAAAGCTTTTGTATAATCATAAAGTCTTGGAAGTCTATATTTATTTAAATCAAAATCTATTGTTTCATAACTTAAAACAAAATTGTCCCAACTATAACTATCATTAATTGAAGTATGTTCTTGAGCTGTTTCTCCTGTAATTTCTTCTGCTAAAGGGCCACCAAAGTTTTGAACAATAAAATCAAAATCAATTGCTTTGTCTATATGTAAAGCATCTTCTAAAATTTTGATAACTTTACTAGTATCAGGAAATTCAGTAATCCATTTATTATGACTTTGAATCTTTTTTAATTGTGCAAATGCATAACCTGAGAATGTATGTTTGAGTTTCTTACTCATAAACAAACTTTGATTATCTAATAGTTTTTGACCTGCATCGTTAATATAAATACAATTCTCTTTATTTGTATAATTAAAATTTATACTATCCATTATGTTAGGATTAGCATCCAATCCTAACTCCATAAATCTTCTAATCTCATATAGAACAACATCATCTGTAAATTTCATATTAATACCAGCGTCTAAAAGTGCTTGACATAATTGTTCACCTGATGCACCTTTTCCAGTCTTACCACCTAATTGTTCTACGTTTTCATTTAATGAAATATGCATAGACTTATCAGCTATAAAGACACCTCTGTAATCGTAATCAGATTTTTCAGTTGCATTTCCATATAATCTACTACCTGCAACATTTAAGAGTATTAATGTATACTCTGTTTTATTAAATGTAAATTTCATTATTATCCTTTAATCTTCTAATTGTTTTCTTCGATTTTTTATTACGAAGTCTTTGAGAACGCCTCGCTTGGTTACCCGTCCAATCATAGTATTTATTATCAAACACTTGTTCATCTGTTCCCATAGCTTTCATAATTACTCTTTGATTCTTTTTTGAACATCATCCCAATAACCATCGTCATTTGCATATCTTCTATATACTGCAACTTCTTCTGGGAAACCCTTAGCAAGTTTATTCAAATTACTTGTATCAGCTTTTGATATTGCTTGAAATAATCTTGTACTAAAATTATCACCATCACTAAATTGCCAGTAATATAATTCATATTCTGCTTCACTTACGTTCTTTAATACCATATTAATTCCTTTAAAATGTTTTCTTTGTTGGTTCTTCTTTTTCGATTTTGCTTTTAACATTTACATTAGCAACATTATCTGCTTGGTCTAATAATCTTTGAAATAATAATTCAAATTTTTCTTTATATATTGCAACATTTGAATAGTCTACTAAAGGTGCAACTTCTGAATATGATGTATCATTTGCTATCTTATCCATAAATTTAAAAGCAGATACTTCATTTGAAAAAGCTTTAAATGTAATCTCATTTTTATTCCATTTATATTTAACCGTTACTACCATCATTTTCCTTTTTAAGCAATTCACTTATTTCATCAGAATTTCTAGCATCTAAATTAAACATTAAACTTGCTTTACCTAAGTCACCTGATTGTAGACTTGACATAGCTTTTGTTTTATATGTTTGCATTTTATGTAATAATTCTTTTAACTTTGCCTCCGTTTGAGGCTTTAATTTTACCGCTCTTTTTGCCATTTAAAATCCTTTTTTTATAATTTCTTCTTTAATTTCTTTTTCAACTAATAATATATGTTGATCAGAAAAAGTGCTTGTTCCAAAATTTACAGTTGGTTGATCAGTACATGGAACATACCCATCTTTAAATGCGCTTTCACATATTTTTTTAAAAGTTTCTGGATAAGGAGAATCCAGATATTTTACATCTTTCATAAAACCATTTTCTCAAGTTCATCTTTAACTCTTTCAGGTGCAACCGTTTTTTGTGCACATTTAAAGTGTCGTCTAACAGCAGTTAATGAATTACTTTCAGGTTTAAAACCTTTGCATATGAATCTATAAAATCTATAAACTCTTAAAAGGTCTTCATTTAAACGGTTTTCCGGGTTACCAACAAAACATAAGGTCTTATTAGATAAATCTAAAAGACCTAAACCAGTAGGGTCTAAGACATGACCTGTTTTAAGATTATAATACAATGCGCCAATTGAGAAATCTCTCCTATTAGCATCGTCATCAATAGTCCCGATTGAAACACTATCAGGCCGTCTACCATCTGTATATGTTCCATCTTTTCTAAAATTTGCAATCTCATACTTCATACCATCCTTACTAATATTTAGAACTAAAAATTGTAGTCCTGTCTCTATACATTTAAAACCATTCATTTCAAATACTTCAGTTAAAATATCATAACCTGTATCAGTTACAAAATCATAATCATTTTCTTCATATCCTGCAATTATATCTCTAACTGCTCCACCAACTAAACAACTTTCTGAGCTAAACATTTTAAGAATATTAATAACTTCTTTTGTTACGTCATCAAAATGTTTTGCAGCTATTTCCATTGATTCATCTGCAATAGTATGAAGCATTACAATTTCACGTAAACCATCAGATTGAAAATATGGTTCTACCTCTAAATCTAATTTATGATAATCCATAATTAGATTAGAAAGAGCAGCTGATTGCGAATTATTAGGAGAAGTTAAATTAATTTAACTTCTCCTAATAATTCGCATCTATAATTTTTTTATCTATACCCAAAGAACTATATTTTTTAAAATACAGATCTTTTATAATATTATGCAAATATTTTTTAAAATATTTTAATCTCATTTTCATTCCTTATTTAAATTTCTATCTTTAAAGATCGTTTATTGTTTTTTTAAATTATAGTTAATAAATTTATTGACTATAATTGTAAAATTTTTCTATCTTTAAAGATCGCTTTTTTTTGACTAAAATGATCTTTAAAGATCATTTATTTTCTATCTTTAAAGATCAGAAATTCCTTCTATAATAAGTTTTCTATGTTCTTCTGAATCTTCTGCTCGTTGATGCTCAAATTCTTCGATACCTTGATGTATCTCATTTTCTAAACCCATTACTAATTTACTTTTACTGTGAGGGGAAGCAACATCTTCCCACCAATTACCAATAGGCTTACCATTTTCTCTCACATGATAATCAACTTTATGTCCACTACCTTTATAAGATCTTTGATCTTCTGGTTTCATAATTACTCCTTATTGTTTTATCTTTTTAGCTTGAACATTATTACCAAAATTTCCTATATATGAATCATCGTGTATATAACTATGATTCATTGTGTGTTCATAAAATTCTATCCAATCTACATTTCTCTTTTTATATGTATACCATAAAGGTTTTAATAAAATTCGAGAGATTATTCTATTCAAGTTTAAAATTTTATCTTCTCTTGTTGGTTCCCAATCATTAAATAATTCAAGAGGTAAGTCTGAAAAATCTAATGTTGGATTCGTATTATATTTACGTTTTTTTAATTCTACTTCTATTTCTTCATATCTTTTCTGGACATACAATAATTTATCATAAAAGAATTTAGCATGTCCTGTTCCAAGAATATAAATAGTAGTTTTTTCCATTGGTAATTCTAAACCATTTTTAGAATTAATAGAACGTTTAATATATGGTTTCAACATTAAAATTTCTACCCATTCAGCTAATAAATGTTGATCGGCTAAAAATTTTACATCAATCGTATTAATTCGCATATAAAACCTTTTTATTTAGAAACTTCTTCTGCTTCTAATTTCTACTTCTTTAATTAATTCCTCCATGTTTCTAATGGAGCCTTCAAAATTCCTCTCCACTTGATGTGAGAAAGTCATCAAATTTTTGCACTTTATGATCTGGAACTTTTTTTAAAACCTTTTATTTTATTTCCCTTTTTTATTAATTTATCTACAATCCTATTAAATTTTGTAGAATCATGATTTGGATTTAACTTTTTGTGTATATTAGAACCCATAGACCCACCAATAGAACCAACAGAGCTTATAAAACTCATATCATCGAGTCCTAACATGTATCTGTTCAAAGCCTTCCGCTTCGATTGGAAATATAAACTTCTTTTTTAATTCTCTAAAACGTTCTTTAGAAAGTCCACTACCTTCTAATTCACGCTGGTCATTAATTCTATGAAATTCTTTTTCTCCAGTTAGTAAACATACACATGTTGCATTAAATTTTGAAAATCTATTTAACATGTTTCGTCTTTTACCTGCAGTCAATAATGTCATATCAACTATAACTTTATCTTGTTCTTTTGCTACTTTATTTAAATATCTATCAAAATCCATATTAAAATTTGGCAAATTTTCTTCAGAATAAATCCAATGATATATATCATTGGATGTTTCTAAACCTTTTTCATTATATAAATAATAATATTTTTCCATATAATTATCTCTTGATACAATATAGTATCCATTATATTCGCCCACAACTGTAGTTTTTCCTGAACCAGGTAATCCACACATAAGTATAACATGTTTATCTTTTTCAACTTTAGCTCTTGATGATATTTTTCTTTTTGGATATTGTGCAAATATATTTTCATCAATATTTCTAATTGCACCTTCTTTATCTGCTTTTCTAAAACGATGAGCTAAATAATAATCAGTACTTCCTTCATCAAAAATAATTCCAGTTCCATGTAAACTTACCATTCTTGCAATCGTAAGTTTCATAAAGTTACTATAGAAATCATCCTCTTTTTCCATGTGATCAAGGATATCTAATGCTTTAAAAAAGCTAAGTCCTTCATGTCCCTCAAATGAATATTTTTCACCATCATCTTTTACTTGATGAGCACTAACTTTACCAATATCATGAAGCAAACCAACAGTTAATAAAACTTGTTTATTGGTTGAGCTTAAAGTTTCATCACATTGTATATGAGTCATTACCATTAACACATGAGTCCATACAGGACCTTCACCATGAAATGGATGATTCGTTCTGTGAGATGGAAAATGTGAAATCTCTTTCATTCCATCAACTAAAGGTTTATAATTTTGACAAAACCATGTCACCATAGTATCTCTATTATCTAATTTCATTTGGTTCCTTATATAATTTTAGGTTTAAAAGTTCATTTAACCTATTTATAATATTATCAGTTCTACTAAAAAAATCTGCAACATTAAAATATTCTAATCCATCAGTATATGGTACTATTTTTGATTCACCAATATAAATATGATTAATGTTTCTAAAATTATGTAAAGTAAAGAAAGTTTTAGTACCTAATGCTAAAGGTTGAGTTGCAAATACACTAAGTAAAGAAACCCGAACCCATATTTGCAACTTGCTCAATACCAGACTCTAATTTAGTTTGTTTTAAATTCATAGTAGTTCAGTAAAGATTGGTTTAAATATTTCAGCATATTTATAACCATTCATACTTCCAAAATATGAACTAGCATTTAAAGCACTATCAACACTTGTTGCAGCTTTTAAACTTGTACCATAATTTTCAAGACATTTCATCTTTACAGAAAGATATTCTGATACATCAACAACAGTCGTAAAAGCATTAATACCTTCTCCGTATTCAGTGCTACCAGGAATATAACATTCATATAGTGATTTAACAGTTGTTGAACTTGGACGACAAACTGTCCTTACCAAATTACTAATAATTTTATGATCAGGATGCAAATCGCCACTGTTATTAGTAAAGACTGTATCAGCTCTTGTGCTCATAATTAATTTTTGAATAGACTCTTTAATTTCACCATAAACATCTTGTTTTAAATCACTAAGAGATAAATCAAAATATTGTAATGTAAAACCAACAACACCCAATAGTTTTAAATTCTTTTCTATGATTGCTCGTCTATCATCAGATAAAACATATCCATTACCACATACAATTAGTGTTGTAACAATTATTCCTTTATCAACCATTTTCTTAATTGTTCCAGCACTGAATGATTCATCGTCCATATGTGCTAGAATAAATAATACATTTTTCATTAATGTCCTTCTCCGAATATATGACCGGAACCTCCACACGTACCACAAATCGCTATACCAAATTCTTTATCTAGATTAGACATAGAATTTAAGATACTATAATCTTTATCTTTTAATGTTTCTACTTTATCTAGATTTCTTTGATACTGAGTTATAGCATTAGTTAATGATTGGTAATGTGGTTCACTATCAATCAATTCATTTAAAACACTAAATCGTAAACTAGCATTATTATGTTTTAAAGAATCTAATCTTACCAAATCATCATTATATTTACTAATTGAATTTATATAGTATTCGAGACTGTATATATCATTTGCAATAACTTCCAACTTCGAGTACTTTAAAATACCAGCTTCAACAACTAGCATTTTATCATTTGCAATCTTATGCTTTTCATGATCATTAAAATACGTATAAAGCTTATCTAAATAAGTACTATATTCAATTAATTCATCTACTATAGTTTCTCTATTTTTTACATTAGTATTTTGTAATTGTATTAGAATATTTCTATTCTCTACTAAACTATCAATACCTAGTGTAATCATCATATAAGTATCGATATTTGCAATTAAATCCTCAACAGTTACTTTGATATGAGCCTTATGTTCTAGGGCGTATGCGTTAGTTATATGCGTTGTAATCATACTAACATAATATTTATAAACATATATATCATAATTAATTTTTTCTTTCTCTAGATTACCTTTATTTAAAACAACAGCATCATTTAGAGCATTAAATATATTATGATTAATATTTATATCAATAGTAACAGATGATATAGCATTAGCTACTTCAGTGCTATCAAATAGAAAGTTAAAAACCTTTTCTGTTTCAGAAGCTTTATTGCCAACAAGATAAAAACCATCATGCTGAGAAGTCATTGCTAATCTTTCAGTTTGATCTTTTAAATTACCTTTAAAATTCTTATATGTTTCTTTTAAGTCAACATATTTAAATCCAATACTTTCAACCTTCTCTTTAACTTTATCAAAAGCTAAACTTTTACCAGAGAATGTATTACCATCAAATTCATATACAACTTTATTTGATTTGTATTTTAAACTAATACTTCTATTATCTTCTTCTGCTTCGGAATCATAGAAACCAAATAAGATTTTAGATTCTGCACCACGAGGTCTAAGTTTTCTAGGATGATCTTTTACATCAAATGTATTAAATAGAATTGCATTAACAGCTCTAAAAGATGCACTCTTACCAATATTATTATTTCCACGAATAACAGTAAAACCTTTATACCGAAATTCAAGTTTAACTATACTTTGAAAATTTTCAATCTTAGTGTAGACATATTTATCAGTAGGATATTCACCCATGACATGATCAATCTTTAAAAGAGGAACATTATTTTCATCAAATTCTCCATCAAGATAATAACCAACATGGGCATATTCATCTATATCATCTGTCTGACTAATAAGAACTAAAGTAAATTTATATTCTTCACAAAACTTTCTTAAGAATTGTGCTAACCTAGGACGATACAAAGGACTAACTTGAGCTATACTTTCATCAAATAAAAAGAATTTATTATCAGAGTAAATATAACCAACAAGAACTTTAAATAGAATACTAATAAAACTTAATACCCCACCACCATTATTACCTAAAAGTTTTTCATTACGAGCCATTTCAATATCATTCTGATAAAGAACAATATCATACTTCATGTTAATTTTACCAGTACTTGTTGCAGACATTGCTTCAATATCTACTCTAAGGTTTTGATCAAATACATCTTCGAGTGCGGTGTTAATTGTTTTAAGAATGAAATCTTTTTTAGATTCCATCTTATAATTTTTTAGAATTGTTAAGATACTTTTTGCATCACCTAAATCTTTCATCTTTTGTTGAACAGTTAATAACTCAGCTTCATCTTGTGTTATCTTTTGCGATAATGTATCGATGTTCTGTTTATGACTATTCATTTTGAATTTTACAACATCAAATGTTTCTTCCAACGTATCTCCTTTTATTCAGCTACCAATTCTACCTCGGTAGAATCATGCTTATTAATAGCACTATCTTGTTCTTCTTCGTCATCAATAACTACTGGAATTCTTCCAAATGTATTTAAGCCTGGTGCAAATTCTTCCATAAAGTCTTGCTTATTGATTGAATATAATGTATTTTCTAATCGTGTAAACATATCAGAAACCTGATTGTAACCATATTTAAAATTATTTGAACTTCTAAATTCACCTAAGTTATACATATCATCAACCTTAACAAAATCAACATCTAAGTTAACAAAATCAAATTTAACATCTAAATAACCGCCTATAATTTTTAATTCTTCCGGATAATTAATTAGATTTGTATTTTGAAGTATACCCATATAATCATTTCGAACATTATACTTTTTACACTTTTCATATAATGCTATAATTGGATGTTCATCTTTAAAAAACCAATCCTTTAATGGTTTCATTTCTTTTTGTATTTTAGCTAATAAAGTTTTATGTCTATCAGATATTTTACCATCATATATTCCACTATAAAAATCAATATTATTTACAAAAGTAGAAACAGAATCCACTTGTGTAATATTACCATTGAATGTTTTTTGTGTACGATTTAAAGCATGCCAAGCATTTTGATATCTAGATTTAGCAACAACAGCATTTATAAAATCTTCAAGGTGAACTAGTTGGGTAGTTTTAAAATTATTTTCATGACCACTATAAAGCTTAATATCAAAATTAATCTTATGACCAAAAGTGTTTAAAAATTTTAAAAGATAACTTAAACCATCTTCTTTTGTTCTTGGTCTTTCAACTATGCTCCATAACTCAGGATACAACTCTTTTGTTGAATTTTTAAAAATAATCTTATTATTGAAAGTTGGGATATATAAACCAATCAAATCTTCTTTAATTGTTTTTGATGTTACTTCCGCAGTACTCCAATTTCTATTATCTCTAGAAACGTTTTTTAAGTAAGCGTATCGTAAAGTTTTAGGTTTGCTTTCATATGCTTTAACAGGTGCCTTACCTGAATCAATTAACTCTTGAGAAATTTCAAGAACTTTCTCATAATGTAAAGCATTTTCAGGAGATAATCCACAATACTTTATAAACTCTTTTTGCATCTCATCTGTTGCATGTATATCTAAAGTCTTAATCATAACAACATCTATTGTATCACCTAAACCATTTTTACCTGTATTAACAGAAGTTAAATAATTATTGATGTGCTTCTTATGAAACTTTTCATCTTTAGCTACAAGAACAAACTTGATATTTTTATAATTCACTTTATCAACGAAATCATAAATTGGACCGGATGAGATTGTAACTTCATCTGGACTTGACCAACGGTCTTTCTTTTTTGTAATCATATTTTTCGTTTGAATCTGGAAAGACCAAGGATTATATGTCATATGACGAAGCTCAATAAATTGATTAAACTTAGGAAAACTTTTAATTGGACCTATGTTTATATTAGCGTCTGTACCATCTAATAATTTCCATTTAGTACGAAATGAATTTTCAAAACCCCATCCAATAATAGACATAAATCGTTTCATTTTATCATCTAGACCAGCAATATATTCACTTGAACTAGAATAACCTTGTCTGATTTGTCTATACTGATAAGTGTTTTCAACAAGGTCATAAATATCTTTATATTTATGACCAATAAGTTGAATACTTTTTAATAGTTGTTCCATAATATTATGACAAGTTAATATATCATAAATTAGCTCTTCACGCGAAGGAGCAAATGTTACAGTACCCATTGGCATATAAATCTGCAACTCATGTCTATTAAAAAATTTATTTAATATCTCAAAAGTTTCTCTAGAAATATGTTGATCTTTAACTTCCAAAAATTCTAATTTATGTTGATCTTTATCATCAATAACAAACGTATTAATTAAAGTTGAACTGTTAAATGAATAACCAATCTCACCTTGAATGATTCTAGAATCCTTATCATATCTTTTTTCTTTAATAAATATCTCATCAGTTAAAGAAAAGAATCTTGAATTATCATTCCAATTCATATTAATTTCTTTATCACCATTATAAACATTTGGTTTAACTTTAAAGAATTCTAGTTGTGAAATAATTTCATTCATAACATTATTTTGATGTGTACTTGATAAAGGAACAGTTACACTTAAACCATTTTCTTCTTCTGTTTCAATACTTCCAAATTTAGCAAGTACTGGTTTTCTTTGAGCATCTTTTGATACGGAATATGTTGTTTTAAAACCATCATTAACACTTGTAACCGTAAATGAATCAGTAATAGCTAAAGGAGATTTACTCCCTAAACCTAAACAACCAGTTTCTGTATTTGAACCAGATTTAGTACTTTGACCAAATGTAGTAAAAATACTCATAACCACATCATGTGGCATACCAGGACCATAATCACGAAAAGTAATAAAGTTACCGCTATCCATTCTACCAGGTAGAATAATATCAAAAGGTAATTCTTCACTTCCTGCAATTTTATGACCATCTCCACAGTTTGTACTTAATTCTCTTACTACTGCGCCTAATGGATTAGAATAAAGATTTGAAAGAATGTGAAACATTTTTCCATCATCTGTTTTAATTTCAAAGTCAGCAGTTTCAAGTGCTCCGTTCATTTTTACTATTGATTTTTCATCTTGAATTATCATTTTTTTTCCTTATATAATTTTATTTTTATTTGTGGTTATATCACATGACATTATGATCTTTAAAGATCGAAATCTTTAAAGATCGTTTTTTATTTAAAGTAGATAGGACTTTCTGAAAGTACATCTGCTTCGTTATTCTTAATTTCTTTAAGAATTGTATATTTACAACATCTCATTTTCGCATTCCGATAATCTGAAGGAATTGAAACAACATCTAAAGGATTAACTTCACATATAACTGTTCTACCTCCACCGAATGATGAAAGATAACTATATGAACAAACATGTAAACCTTGAGAACAAGTTACAGTACTTCTATCATCAACTTTACCTCTTTCCATTGAAACAGTTTCACCAACTTTATTACTAATACTACCAGAATGACAATCAGTCCAGTTTTCATTAATACGTTTATAAGTTAGAATATTGCCTCTCTCATTAATTGGAATCTTACCTGATGCTAGAAAACTATAAAGTTCTTTTTGTGCTCGTTTACTTGGATTCTTTAATAACTTATGTAAGAATCTCATAAATGGTTGAATATCATTTTCACCTGATTCCACCATTGCTAAAATGAAATCAATAAGTGCTCCATCTAATTCTTTACCTTCATGATAAAGAGTATCATTTTTAAACTCCAATTGCTTATAAACTAAATTTGCAACACTACAACGAATATCAAGCATTGGTATAATATCATTCCATTTTTCTTCTTCAAGACATTTTACTATCTTTTTAAAATTTGGATGTTCATTATTAATTACTTCCATCTCACCATTAATAAACATAGTTAAATTTTTATCATCATTTTGAACATATGGAATATTATCAACTTTCATCTGTGCTTTAATTTCGTAATCACCTACGATTGAGTCATCACCTTCAAATTCTCGAACATCATCTTCTGATTCTCTAAAATCTGATAAGTCTTTCATTATTGCTTTAAGTTTTGCATTCTTAGGACGACGACTTAAACACATTTCAATTAAATCATCATCACCAATATTCTTACCAATCTTTTTATTGATTGCTTTTAAAGTGCCAGTATCTGTTGAGAATGCAACTAATAGTTTAGCACGAACATCAAAACCTTCAGCTACATGTGAAACTTTACCAATTTTTTCAACTTTACCTTTTATTTTGCCTACTACAACATTATCATATTTACCAGCAGCTGTTGTAACTTTTACTTCATCATCTTCTTTAGACACTTTATCAGCAACTTCTTTAGACCATGTATCATCTACAACATCTTCTTCTTCTACAACACGTTTAGGACCAAATCTGATCTCATGTAATATTGCTAAAGTTTTAGCATTTTTAGGTCTAGCCTTTAAAGCAATAACAACTAATGCTTCACCGACGACACCTTGCACATAATTACGATTAATTCTTTTTAGTGTACCAGAATCTTTTGCAAAGATTTCTCTTAGTTGTAAAAGAATTTGATCATCTTTACTAATCTCAGGTTCAGTCTCAGGTTCAGTCTCAGGTTCAGTCTCAGCAACTTCTTCTTCGACTTCAGGTGGAACTGTATTTTCTAAATGAACTCTACGTTCATCTAAAAAATCAATCAACTTTCTATTTTTCGGACGTTGCTTTTTAGCAGCATCAATAAATGCTTCATCATCTAACTCAAAACGTTTTTCTAAATATTTTGATGTTTTTGTATCTGTTGCAAATATTTTCATTATGCTTAATTGTAATATTGAGGGTCTATTTGTACCTTGCATGTTTATCCTTGTGCATTATTTAAATACTCGAGGGCGCAATTCATAGCACCCTCAGTATATTCATTTTCTTCAACTATTTTTGTAATTAAAGTATCATCATCTTTTTTACTATCTACTTTTATATCTTCAAAATTTATATCTTCAAAAAAGTTAAAAATTTCTTTTTTACTCTTCTTTAATATATCAATATCTTTTGCAGAAAAAGCTTCATTGTAAGTAACGAATGGTACCTTAATAGTTTTAGTTTCCAAATTAAACTGTTTAGTAATATTATCAAATTGAATTGATACATGTTCAAACTCAGGAGAATGTTCATCTAATTCAACTTCATAATCTCTTACTACACGAGTAAAGTTCCAATTGTTTATAAAAGTTATATCTTTACCACCTTCTCGTTTCATAGTAGTAGTATCATAACCAACATGGTAATGACCTAATATAAAAACATCAATATCTGGAAATTTTTCAGCTAATGATTTATAAGTAAAGTCTGTAACTCTTTTTACTTCATTCGGTGTTACATTAGAATGTAACACACAAACTTTAAATACATCATATCCAGGATATGCTTCTTCATCAAAAACTCTAATGTTCTCAAGAACAATATTATTTTCATTTGAATAATCAACACCTTGAACTTTTATAACAGATGTATTTTCCATATGAACTAAAGGATTTTTAGTTAAGTTTATTAAAATATTATCATGAACCATTTCACCGAAGATAGTATCTTCAGATTCTTCATAACCATGAAACATATCATGGTTACCAACATTTGAATAAAGCTTTAATTCTGAACCTTTAAATTCTTCAAGTGCTCTTTTATTCTTTCTGTATTTTTTAAATGACCATTTATCTTCTGTACTAGAATCAAAAACATCACCTGTAAAAACAACAGTATCTATATTATTTGATAAAGCATAACCTCTAACAAACTCTAACTTTTGACTAATATGTTTCTCATAGTTCTTTCGAATTCTATTTTGAAAACCAAATGAAAGATGTGGATCTTTCATTGTGACGAATTCTAATAACATTTTTACCCTTTAAGCTTCGTAAGTTTCAATAACATGTGATAACATATTATGTCCGCGTCTATTAACATAAATATCTAATAGTGCAATCATCTCACGAAGAGATTGACATCTACCATATATTTCAAATTGGTGACGTTTTTTCAACGAAACAATTGCTTCATTAAAAATTTCATTTTCATAATCATTGAAACTCTCAAATTCAACACCAAATGTTGAAACAGTATCATTTATAATTTTTAACATCATCTGATCAATATGTTGAACAATTTCTACTTTATTTAACATTAATAGTTCTTTTGCAACGAAAGGAACTTTTTGAGTATCTCCACGAGTTGCACCTACATCAGGTGTAGTATGACATTGTGATTTTGAAGCGTCATTAAACACCTTAAACACATCAACAGCAACTTCATCAGTAGCTGTATGTGCAGCCGCCTCATCAGTTTTTTTCATATCATCAATAAATTCTACATATTGCTCTAAAATAGTTTTAAGTTTTTCACTTTTTGGTTTACGTTTTGTAGCCGCTTCGAAAAGCTTTAAAGGATTCTTATTATCTAATGCTTTTAGAAAAGTATTCATGGTGCCTTTATCACCTTTAAATTCTTCAATAACAGGTTTCATAAAACCAAAAGTATCCATATCTAAATCAACAGCTGCTTCTATACATTTTTCATAATTTTCACTAATATTTTTCACTACACGGTCCTTTACTTTACCAAGACGATCAACATCTGTTTGTGTTGGAATAAAAGATACTGCGTCAGGAACATCATTAATCTCTTTTTCCACCTGACTTGCTTTCACAAATCTTTGAATATCATCATCATGTTTTTTAATCTCAACCTTAAAAATATCAGCAGTCATTGCAGGATATGAATAAAAGTCTGATAATTCTTGCCAAGAAGGAATCTGTAAACTATATTTTACTTCCATATGTGTTTGATATTTTTTATATAACATAATGTATTTTGGATCACTATCAACATTAAATTGTTTTCTTTTACCAATTGCCATAAAGATCATAAACATACTTCTCTTTTCAATGATTGCAGTATTAACAGAACTTGTTCCACTGTTATCACCACTAATCCAAATAATTAATTGCTTAGCAAAATATCTTTCATCTTCTGGTAAATATTCAATATACTTGTCAATTCTTTTGTATAATTCTTTTACTACACCATCTGGTAAGTTAGCATCAATTCCTGTGATTTCTTTATTCATTATATTTCCTTTATTTTGTGTTTGAGTAGATTCTGTTGAATCAACTTTGTTTCTTTTTCTAAATTGCGCATTGTTTCTAAAACCCATAATAACCCGTTTCATAATTTAAATAACCGATTATAATAAGTATAATAAATACTATTTTACTTATCATTTTGTAATCTCTAAAATATACTTTAATTTAATTTGATTGTTTTCAAAAATAATCATTTCATCGTTTGATATACCGGATTTACCAGGTTTTGCCCAATATGAATCATAACCTGCATCAGGTTTTCTACTTCGACTTGAACTTGGTACTTGATAATTACCCATTGCAATATCAGCAACAAACATATAAATCTTATCTTGTGATTTAGAATTATTCCAATACATACCATCACAATAATTTAAGCTTTTGGTACTTTGACTAGCAAAGTATAAACCTTGACCAAACATATAACCTGTTGATTGACCAGGGGAATATTTAGGCATCAGTAAACCACTTTTAAGAATACTTAAAAGATTAGAAACCTTCGTACCATGAAAAAGTTCTTCTTGATTATCAAGATCATTTCTATAATTTTTTTCTTCTTCTCCAAGACTTATTCTAAAAATATTACTAATCTTATAAGATCCATGTCCATGTCTTCTATTTTTAGAATCATGAAAATAATCTTCTAATCTTTTATATTCAACTTTATCTGTTAAATGTAAAACACTTGCTTCAAATACTTTCTCATAAATAATGGTTTCTCCTGAATCTTTAGCTTTAATCTTAGCTTTCTCATCTTCAATAATATCCAAAGAATTTAAAAGAGCGGTACAAATATCCATCTGAGATTCCACTTTCTCATTTGTAATAAGTAAGTTTTTATAATCTCTAAGATTTTGAATTTTTGTTGGAATTATACTGAAATACTTTTCATTAAGTTTTACAAACTTATCGTACTCAGCATCTGAATGTTTACCCATTTTGTCTTGAAAAGTTTCAATTTCGGTTAATAATTCAATCGCCTCTTCAACACCTTCTTGGGTAATGATTCCAAGAGCTGTTTTAAAATAACCAGTATCAATATCATATTTAATTTTTGTATTACTTGTAATATTGTGAATATTTTGTTTTACTAATTCAGCTATAAGTAATTTAGAAATATCATCTGTTGTTATTTGCTCCATAGCAATATCTAACATATTTCCTTTACTTCCAGTAATCTCTTCAATAACTTCTAAGTTAACTTTACTTTCGGTATAACCCTTTTTAAGTTTCTCATTCATTTTTTTATTGAATGTACGTTCACCACCAGAATATGATCGTTTTTGTGGATTACTACCAACTCGGCCATATTCAACTTCAACAGTATCACCAATCATTTCTAATTGATAGAACTTATTTTTATTGCCTTTTGCATCGACAAAGATTAGCATCTTTTTCATTTCTGCTCCTTAGTATTTGCTCATGATACAATGACCATGACTCATCTTATAATCTTCCAGAAATCTTGTTTATGCATTACTTACCTTTTGTTTATTGTTTTTTACACCATTCTTGAGCATCTTCCCAAGTCATTAGGTAATCACTTGATTTACCCCAAACAAGAGTACCATTTTCATCTGTTCTAACACACCAGACATAATTCTCATTTGCCTTATGGTAGTAGCTGGAATAGCCATACTTAAAGTTTACACCCCAAGCATACTTATAATCCGAAACATTTGATGAAGAAGACCAATAAAACCTAGAAGTAAATCCTTCCATACTTGTAGCAGGGTCACATTTCTCATAGTCTACTGCACTTAGTAGCTCTTTTATGTTTGGCATTCGCCAAGGGTGCCTATCTCTCTTTACCATATCGTATGTTATTCCATCTATTGTTATTTCATTCATTGTTTATCCTTTAATGTCATAGCAAATTCTAGCGGGTAGAACTTAGTCTTAGATACAAACTCTTGCAGCCACTCATCTGGTGTATATACTAATAGTGTAAACTCTGTTTCACTTATCTCATAGAAAACCATCTCACCTTCTGTTGGTTTCCATAGTTTAAACCTAGTGTCAAAGTCATCTACTTTATGATTAATAGATAGTTCATCCATACAAAAGATATGACAGGATTTATTCTTGTTATCTCTTACCCAATCACCCACTTTAAGCTTTGATTCATCTACTTTTATGTTATCTAATATATATTTACTATGGTCATACATTACTTATCCTTTGTTTATTATCTCATCTTGGTATGCACACCTAAGACCCAAGAACTGTCTATCTTTTCGTTCTATAGCTTTGTCTTGCTGGTCTAGTTGCTTATTTAACATCTCAATATGGTTCATTTGTCTATGTACAGTGTTGTTTGCTATGTTTAGTTTAGCTTCTAACTCATTAATTATTTTATTCTTATTCATCATTTATCCTTTAGTTACACATATTGCTATATCATGTTTCATTTTTTTCTAACTCTACTGACAGCTTGTCTTTAAGCTTCTCGACCATATTGTCCCTAGCTTCTAGTTGTGCTAAGTGCTTCTTATCTAAAACTAGCTGTTTTCCTAAGTCAGCTATACTTTGTGATGTTCTATATACTCTGGACTTAGCTTCTTTTACTGAACAGAACGGGTCTGAATTATTTATAGCAATCTTCATAAACTGTATCTCATCTAATTCTAGTTTCATATATATCTCCTTTATGACACAAGTTCTTACTCTTACACTAGGTATCTCTACCCTTTCGTTATTATCAATGCTCCAATAGCTATTACAGCTAAAACTACTACCCATGCTATATAAGTAAGCATATCTTGTTTAGACATCTACAAGGTCTTTAATCGTTACTTCCCAACCATATGATGCAAGCTTTACTGTTACCATATGAAGTATATCTATAGCATCTTGTATATCATCTTCATGTTGCTCTAAAGCATAGTCATAATCACCATGTAGTTTAATCTCATGCAATTCATCAGCTCTAGCATCACCTAACATTTCCTGTCTAAACTCAGCCATTTCTTCATCATTTCTCTTGCTCATTACATATCTCCACTAATAATTTCTATAGCTAGTGAATCTAATTCAATAATATCAATGTTAGATACTGATTCTACTAGACACTTAGTTCTAAGACTATCTATGAACCCATCAGCTATAAGATTAGTCATCACCTATCCTTTAGTTATGTAGTTTAAACTACATACCGCTATAACTACAACTAGTAGCATTCCATATATAACTTCCTTTTCGTGTGTTATATACCACTTATCTAACTTGTGTTTTAGTATCTTGAATTTCATATTTATCCTTTACACTCGAAGTACTCGTATCTCCAACTTTATAATTAAGCCTGTTCTAACGCAGCTAATTCAGCTTCTTTTGCAACAATAGCATCTTGATATTGAGTCGCAATTTTTTGAAGCTCAGATATATCAGTTGTTTGAAACTGCTGCATAAATAACTCTTCTTGTTGTTTAACAGATTGCTCTGTTAAAATACAGTCTCGATTCACTTGCTCTAATTCAGAGGTAAGTGCTACTTTTTTTGTTTGATACTCTTCTAATTTACTCATTTACTTTCCTTTGTGTTTTATAATATATTGTTTTTGCCAGGTCAGGGTTGACACCACTCACACCACTCTAGAATGAGCCTCTAAGGGAGGCTCCGTTAAAACATGTATATGTCTAATTCCATATTTTTCAATATCTTCTTTTAAAAGATCCCAATTAGTGTCCACTACTTCTCTCTTCTACAAACAATACACTCTTTAGCTTGAGATAAGTTCATAGTATAACATTTTCTACATAACCACATTATCGTTGGTCCATTAAGTATTCCATTTCAATGTTATATGCCTCATTAAGTGAATCTATTATCGTTGCGATAAATTCTTCACTTAATATTTTATGCTTATTTTTACAAGTCTTATCGATTTGGTCACGTATCATTAATTCTATATGTTCATCTAACTCATAATCATACATTTACTGTCCTTTTATTTTATCTCTTTCAACTCTAAGTTTATTAGATGCAATTTGCTGGAATAATTTAATTCCATAAATTTTACCACCTGATGTAATGCTATTGGCAATTAAATTATTACCATAGTTCCACGTAGCCATACCATAAATACCATAACCGGAGTTAAGTGTTACCTTAATACCGTTACTTTTAGAATTTCTCTGCGATGCAGCTAATCCTAATCGAGAATTTAACTTCTCTTCTGTTACAATAGTATCAAATTTAATACCTTTTAGATTTTTCAATTGCCAAGCTTTTGTACCTGGATCTGAATCACCAACTAGGTCTACTACTTGTTCTGCTATTGTCGGATCTAAATGTTGACCATCTAAAACAAAAGCAATCTGTTGAGCTTGAGAAAGTTTTCCCCAGTTTTCAACAATCGCTTCAATTATAAGCATCTGATTTTTTACATAACCACGATCAGACATACCTTTCAAAATTAAATCAACTTCGAAAGATTTATTATTATCATGTTTATCAAAATATGTGCCATATGGATTTAAAATATACTTTGATGAAATTTGATCATGAAATTGATCAAGATTTAAAATCTTAACATGTGTCTTAGATGAATTAATTTCATTAAAGATTACAAATTTCTTATCTTGATATTTCTCATTAAAACCATCATTATAAAATACATGATCGATTACAATTGAACTATAACCTTTATTTTTTTGATGTATCCATGTCATCGCTTCTAATAAAGGATACAATGCACTCTTCAATAAATAGTATTGTTCATCAGTTTTTGGTGTATAAATATCATCAAGTGCTCCTTGATAATTAACTATCTTTCTAAAACATTCACCATAAAAATCAGTTGTAAATTCTATGAATTCTGCTTTAGAGTTTTTAAGCTTTTCACGAGTTGTATAATCACGAGCAAGATTTCTAAAAGCAGATTTAAAATTATTAAGTCCAATTTCAATGATATCTTGTTCTGATGTACCTCTCATTTCAAAGATAGTATCAAACATTTCAAGTACTTTGCCAACGATTGCATAATCATAAATTCTTCCACGAAGAGTATCATATCCAATATTTAAAAGAACCATTATCGTTGGATATAAAGATTTGGCATCTTGTGAACCTACTACTTGTGTATTAGATAAACCAACAATTTGTGGATTAGGTTGTTGAACATAAGCGCCCATTGTTTTTAAATGAGCAGCTAAATCTTTTATATCTTTTATTTTATATTCTTTCATGTTTAATCCTTGCGTCTATCATTACCAGTATATTCAAGTTTTTTAAATAAATGAAGTTTTGATTTTTTAATATTCTTCTGAACTAAAATAGAAGGACATTCCGCAACATCTCTCCATAAACCAGAAGGGCATCTCATCTCTAATTGATCTTTATCTATCAATTTTAAAATTTTATCATATGATAATATTTTAGTTATTGGAGAAAAATCTTCTTTTGATAAGTCTATGTGTTCAACATAGAACGCTGTTTGAGAACAACCCGCAAGTGGACACCAATTTGGAATACCGTCTTCTGTATAATGAACTGTTTGTTTTTTATATTGAACTTGCATCATATAGAATCCTGAAATTCTCTTCTTTTTTGGTAACACTGAAGTTACAACACCTTTACCATATATAATAGAATATATTTCATCATCAACTTTTACATCATTAAAATACATATTAATCTCTAATAATTATACATTTGTCACTAATAAGTTTAATGATTGCTTCTGAAATATCAGACGGTACATCTTTACGGATATAGATCTTGAATATATTTGAAACAATCCAAGCCTTAATAGATTTTAAATTATTCTTTTTAAAACCAACTTCAAATTCACTATCCATCTGCATAATTAAATCATTAATTATATGATATAAACTACCTTTACTCGCATCTTCTTTAAATACCACTTTGCATCTACCCGAAACACGAATAGACTCAACTTTGTATAAATCTAAACGTAAATTAGATTCTTTTACATCAAACTTTAATATTAACTTTTGTCTCATTTTTTTCCTTTTAAAATTTTGCATAATAATATGCTTTTAATTTAAACAAACTAATCAGTATCGTGATCAGCTGTTAATATATAAATAATTTGATCTTTTGATAATTGAAAATTATCAGGCATCAGTTTATTTAATTTGTCTAAGTGCATCTTTGTATGTCTATCAACTTCAACACCATCTGTGAATTGAATTAATACATATCCAGTTTTTACTATGCCCACAACATATTCGGAATCATTTTCAATGAATCTAAATTGTTGTTTCCCGATTGAAATTTCTGTATTGAAACCTTTATGCTTCATCTAAGAACTCCTTTTAACATAGAAATAACGTCTTTTAATCCATAAGCTTATATGAAATCAAAGACAAGAATAACTACTCGTATACGAGTAGTTATATGCGGTTTATATGCTTAATTATCCCTATAATGATAATTAAGCTTCTACTTTTTAGTCACCGTAAAATGTTGCTCGAGATTTCGGTGTTTCATACCATTCAATTTTATGAACTTTTACTCCAGTATCAGCCATTTTAGAAGTCATTATATCATACATCCATTTTGAAAGATTTTCTGATGTAGGAACAAAAGGTAAAATAACATATGAACTATATTTATCAATCATAGATTGAGGCATATTATTATATAATTCTTCTTTTATAATCCAATGTCCTTCTTCTTTAAGTTCTAGAATATCATCTTTAAAACTATTATTATCAGGATCCCAAAAGTGATGAAATGTATCATAATTAGCAGGATCTGAAATATCAATTAAATATTTATGATCTAATGTATCATCTATAAACTTAGTCATAATTTTCATATCATTAAAATCAATAACCATATTTTTTGAAGCAGCTGTTAATTCGCCAGCTGTTAAATAAGCAACCACCTTTCCTCTGTGACCATGTCTATGTAAACATTTTGGTTTTGAACCACAACTTAATACTTCATCAAGATGCTGAACCCAAACATTGTGACCATAGTCAAACTCGCCTACAATTTTATCAATTATCCATTTAGCCATATAACTCCAATATTTCAAAATTTTTTAATTTTCTTTTTGATTCAAAGATTTCAAAACTATTATCTTTATCCGTTGATTTTGTTATTTTTCCTTTATTTATCCATTTTCTAAGTAATGAATAAGAAAAATTATTATCTCGGCAATAATTTTTTAAACCTTTTATTTCATTAATATCTCCATTTGGAAATATTATTTTATACCTTTTAGCTGAAGGATTATTACTTCCTAAAACTTTTTTTGATAATTCTTTTTTTCTTTTTTTCCTATATCACCTGACCATTGAGCTTCTTTTATTTTCTTTGAATGCTCATCATGTGATATATTTATCATTGGATTATTATCAATCATATATTGTGAAGACATTCCTTCCCCACCCGGTAAAATATTTGTAAGTATTCCAGAATTGTTGAATAATCTACCCATATCAGATATAAGTAAAATTTCTTTATCTTCTGTTATTTTACTTAATTTATTATAATTAAATAAAATAACCAATTCTTTTAATTCATAATCACATAATAATAAATTTATTAATTTATCTTTATGTGATATATTTTTATTATATTTATGATGTTTCCATCTTTCCTTTGTACCTTTTCCAACATAAAATGGTTCAAATAGTAAACTAAAATTTAAATTATCAAATTGATATTTACCAGGTTTTCTTAAATCAAGAAAAATATAATTATAATACATGAATTAGAAACCGAAGTTTCTAATAATTATGGTGCAACAGGAGCAGCAGGAGCAGCAGGAGCAGCAGGTGCAACAGGAGCAGCAGGTGC